>Ga0209629_10000009_pt1 | contig 82142 bp, 67 predicted proteins | sample TergutCu122P5_FD_187286 | JGI IMG/M metagenome (GOLD analysis project Ga0209629, IMG submission 187286) | Cubitermes ugandensis P5 segment gut microbial communities from Kakamega Forest, Kenya - Cu122 P5 (SPAdes) (version 2) | ecosystem: Host-associated > Arthropoda: Insects > Digestive system...
TAACAGCGAAATTACCAATTCTCAAATCAAATCGCAAAATCAAAGAGCGCTTATAATATATTAAATATTAATTAAATACAAAAATATCTTTTAGTTTAGTGCATTAGTAATAATTAGGAATTAGGAATTATGAGTTATGAATTTGAAGCAGGGACGACACTGTGTAGCGTTAGGAAGTGTCGTCCCTGCGGGACTCATGGGCTTAGTTCGCGTTTGTTACCGTAGGCTACGCTTCGCTTCGCCTACGGTTAATAAAGTACTGTCCCTGCGGGACTTTAGGTGTTGGAGATCAGTTTTTTAACTATTAACGCAACAACAGTTAATTATGAATGGATCATTATGAAAGGCTTTTCGGTACTGATGCCGACATATAATCAATCCGGGTTTATCAAACGGGCGATATTGAGCTTGTACCAACAAACCTGTTCGGATTGGGAACTGATCATTATCAATGATGGCTGTACGGATGAAACCGACAAATACATCACCGGTTTTTTATGGGATACTCGAGTGACTTCCATCAAAAATAAAGTAAATCGAGGAATCGGATTTGCGATCAATCAAGGACTGACTATCGCCAAATACGATTACATCGCCTATTTGCCTTCCGATGATTTCTATTATGATAATCATTTGCAATTAATAATGCAAAAGTTTGAGGAATCGGAAGACATTGCATTGGTGGTAAGCGGAATTAAATTCAGCAATATTTACTCCTGTGTATCTCCGGACTATTATTATTCTCTGCAATTAATAAACGGATATCCTTTGCAGTTGGTACAAACGGCTCATAAGAAAACGAACGATCGATGGGTTGAAAGAGAACAGTTGGTGTCGGATGATCTGTTTTCTTTATTTTGGCATAAGATAATGGATAAAGGAATTATAGCTTTCGTTAATCAAGTTACAACCAACTGGACCGGTCATCCGCATCAAAGACATAAAATAATTGCAGAGAACCTGAAAGGCGGAATCAATTACTATCGGCATTATTATCAAGTGCATTACCGCATGATTTTTGGAAATGTGAAAATGGAAGAGGCTGTTATTATGCTGAAACTCGAAATGATGGATATTGAGAATCAAATCGACGCTGTATTTAAAGATGTGTACCGGAATCTGAATTTGTATAACGGTCTTGCCGGAGCCGGATTAACCTTGATCGATTATTTTCAAAAACTGAATGAAACAGTATGATTATCTCATAGTCGGCTCCGGACTTTATGGCGCAACTATCGCCCACAAAGCCAGCTGTCAGGGGTAGAAATGTTTAGTGATCGTTCCCTCCGGTTCGAACACAAACTATTAGTCCTTGAAAACTACCAGGGCAATGCGGTCATCAATTATACCGAACGGGAAGTGCCTTTTGAACACAAGCATTTGGAATTCGGAACGCAGCCTAAAACGGTTATTACGAAGGAGTATCCTATGGAATCGCAGGAAGGAGCCGAACCCTTTTATCCGGTGAATGATGAAAGGAATGATGTATTGTATGCAAAATACAAAGAGTTGGCCGGAAAGGAAACGAAAGTGATTTTCGGCGGGAGATTAGCCGAGTATAATTATGTCGAGATCAAAAATAAATTGTAAATTTGCAGGAAAATTATATAGGTAACAGTATAAATCAATGGAATGTCATGAAAATCTATCTTTTTCGCTTCTTGTTTGTAGGGATAACGTGGCTCGGATGTATTTGGCCGTCTTTTTCGCAACGATATGAAACTGTTAAAATTCCGAGTATTGGTGAAAAAACATTGCTCAATACCGGTTGGTATGCTCGGCGTGCGAATGAAATCAAGCTCGACGGAAACCGATTAAGCAATTTACCTTTTCATCCGGATGGATGGATGAAAGCCCGAGTGCCCGGAACCGTACTCACCACCCTGTTGGAAAATCAAATCTTTCCCGCTCCGGAATTTAGTATGAACAATACCCTGATACCGGACATTCATGATGTCGGAAACGGGTTCTATACTTTTTGGTTTGTGCGCCCTTTTCGGCCGAATGCGATTTCGAAAGAACAACAAGTATGGCTTAATTTTCGTGGGATCAACTACAAAGCCGATATATTCTTAAATGGCAAACGTATTAATCCATCCACTCATGAAGGGATGTTTCTGCGCAAAAGTTTTAACATTACGCCCTATCTCAAGCCGGATTCTGATAATCTGTTGGCTGTTATTGTCTTTCCGCCCGATCCTTCGGGAAATCCCAACGGCGGACAAGGCGGCGACGGACTGATTGGAAGAAACGTTACCATGCAATATACTCCCGGATGGGATTGGATACAACCGGTGCGCGATCGCAATACCGGTATTTGGGATGAGGTTTCGTTCACCGTTACCGGAGCTGTTAAAGTAGGAAACCCCTACATCGTGACCAAAGTACCCGGTATTCGTCAACCCGGCGGAAATCAAAAAGACGCTTTTCTCAGAACAACGGCAGAAGTTGAAAATACTTCATCCGAAGTGCAAAAGGGAACATTGATCTGCGAAACCGACGGAAACCGTTTAACCTTACCATTAACGCTCGCTCCAAAAGAAACACGGTCAGTTGCATTCAAAGAAATAGCGCTCAAGAATCCGCGCCTATGGTGGCCAAACGGCATTGGTGATCAGGATTTATATTCTATGAAAATATACTTTGAAACAAATGGCGTGGTGAGCGACCAATATGAACTGCGTTACGGTATCCGCGAAATAACGAGTTTGAAATGCCCTGAAACCGGTGGACGCAAATTCTATGTAAATGGTCAACCCATTTATATAACAGGTGGTAACTATATAGCTTCCGACTGGATGCTCCGTTTATCGCCCGAGCGTTATCGTGCAGAAGTGCGTTTCCATGCAGAAATGGACATGCGCATGATACGCGTCTGGGGAGGCGCTCTACTGGAACGCCCCGAGTTTTATGATGCTTGCGATGAATATGGCATACTGGTTTTTCAAGACTTATGGGGTAGCGGCGATTGCAATGGAGCATGGAACGATCCGACAAAAGCCGAATCGCGAGAAAGACGATGGGAATATCCCGATGATCATGATCTATTCCTCGCTTCTGTTGAAGATCAAGTGAAAATGATACGCAATCATCCGAGTCTCTGCCTATGGACCGGTGGCAACGAATGGCCGCAAGCTAAGGATATTGATGAAAAATTGCGGAATGAGATATTTCCCCGGCTCGACCCCGAGCGGCTTTTTGCTTCCTACTCCACCGATACGCTCTTCACGCGCAATACCATCGGTGGCGTGGGCGACGGCCCCTATAGCATACAAGAGCCGGAATGGTTTTTTACCTTTCGTTCTACGCCTTTCAACCCCGAAGCCGGTTCCATCGGCTCTCCGGAAGTGGAAAGCATGCGTGAAATAATGACGGAAGAAGAATTGTCGCAGTTTCCGCGCGCCGGACGAACAAGAAACGCTACTTGGCAATACCATAAAGACCTTGGATATGGTAATCAATTGGAACGCTACGGCGATGTGAAAGATATTGAAACTTACTGTAAATATGCGCAAGTTGTAAACTACGATCAATATCGCTCGTTTATGGAAGGATGGGCTTCTCATTTGTGGGAATGGTACACCGGCATTCTGATATGGAAAACTCAAAATCCTTGGACAGCGCTTCGCGGGCAAATGTATGATTGGTTCTTGGATGTCAATGCTTCGCTTTATGGTATCAAGCAAGGCTGCGAACCACTGCACGCCCAATATAATCTTGCAAGCAAGCAGGTAGAAATTGTAAATACAGCTTTGGGTACCCACAATCTCATTGTCACAGCAAAAATATACAACAGGCAAGGAGAAAAACTTTGGGAGAAAGAAATCTCATCCGCTGTTGCACCCAACAGTGTCGTCCGTTTATTTGATATACCGGTTCCCCAAAAAACAGAAGGCGTTTATTTCCTCCGTTTGGCGCTGATGGAAGGGGAAAAAGAAATATCACGCCACATTTATTGGTTGACCACGCATGAAAAAGACTATTCCACTCTGACTCAATTGCCCGTTTGCAGACCCCAAACAAAACTCAGCCTTCAAAATCGAACCGGAATCTATAAAGGTAGCTTAACCTTGAATACACAAGACAAAATATCGTTCTTCAATCGAATCAAGGTTTTCGATAAAACAACCGGCAAACGCATTCTTCCCGTGCATTACTCGGATAACTATATTACCTTGATGCCCGGCGATCAGCAAGAGATCAAGTTAGAATTTGCTTCTTCTTTACCTGTCGAACGAATAGAAGTAGTCATTGACAGTTGGACAGCGGAAAGATTGAAGACGTCAATGAGCAACAAATAACGAAGATTCGCCTATTTGTACAAAAATCTACCTATTTCGTATATGAAAACATAAATATTTGTAAATTTATTTAAAAAAATTTGGATATTATTTATTTAATTATTTTCTTTGTAGCGAAAAATATTGTCTAATCATTTAAAATCATTTGCCTATTGCAGAACATTACTCTTATAAACTAAAAAATAATAGTAATGACTAATTTAAAAATGCTTACCGACGAAGAGTTGGTAGTCGCTTATGCACAAGGCAATAATTCTGCTTTTGATATACTTTTGAACCGCCATAGGGATATGGTATATTCCTATATTTTTTTCATAGTGAGAAACCGGGAATTGTCGGAAGATATCTTCCAAGAAACTTTTGTTAAGGCAATTATAACTATCAAACAAGGTCGTTATACAGAAAACGGAAAATTTCGCGCCTGGCTCAGCCGGATTGCCCACAACCTGATTATAGATAATTACCGGCAGGAAAAAAACGAACAAACCATTTCCAACGATGACTGTGAAGTTGATTTGTTCAATAATGCAAAACTGTCGGAAGGAACCATTGAAGATGAGATCATAAAAAATCAAATCTTAACCGACGTAAAAAAATTAGTGGAATACCTCCCCGATAATCAAAGAGAAGTATTATTACTACGCTATTATCAAGATTTAAGCTTCAAAGAAATTGCCGACATCACCGGTGTGAGTATCAATACTGCATTAGGTCGAATGCGCTATGCAATCTTAAATATGAGACGTATGGCCGAAGAAAAAAACATGATATTAACAACCGATTGATTTTACTGTTTTTTTACAATATTACTTCAAAACATACGTTTATATAGGTAGTAAAATTAATAACGACTGCCTATGCAACATAAATTTACTCTTACAGAAATAGAACGGTTATTCTCGTTTAAATCGAATAAAAAAATGTTACCGGTTTATCCTAAAGCGCAAACCTTGAATTTTATTAAACAGTTTGCGTATGCCTATCATACCGAAAAAGAATTGCCTACGCCGTTAGCTGCAATGATATTGAATTGATAATTATTAATTTATTACTAATGTTAAGTTAATTCTATAATGCCGTCATTGCGAGCCGTTAGGCGAAGCAATCCAGCATATTGCATATCAATGGATTGCTTCGGGCTTCGCCCTCGCAATGACGAGGCACCAAATTTGAATTAACATAACACTAATAATTATTTATGATTTTAGCGCCATCGATATTGACAGTCGATTTTTTGCATTTGGGCAATATTATCGAAATCATCAACCGAAGCGAGGCTGATTGGTTACACTTAGATGTCATGGACGGTGTTTTTGTCCCGAATATTTCTTTCGGCTTCCCGATTATTAATGCGTTGGCAAGAACAACGGAAAAACCGATGGATGCCCATCTGATGATTGTTGAACCGCAAAAATTCATCAATCAATTCAGAGATCTGGGCGTCCGGACTTTGACCGTTCATTACGAGGCTTGCTTGCATTTGCACGGGACGATTATGAAAATTAAGGAAACCGGGATGAAAGCCGGCATCGCTCTCAATCCGCATACACCGGTAGAGCTCTTGACTGATATCATTGGCGCAGTAGATATGGTTCTGATTATGTCGGTTAACCCGGGATTTGGCGGACAGAAGTTTATTTCGCGCGCTATCGATAAAGTACGGCAACTGAAGGCGATGATTAAAGAACGAAAATTAACAACCCTGATTGAAGTCGACGGGGGAATTAATCTTGAAACCGGAAAACAGATGATAGATGCCGGAACTGATATTTTGGTTGTTGGGAATTCGATATTTAAAACAAAAGATCCGATAGAAATGATTAGGCAAATGAAGGAATTATGAATTATGAATTATGAATTATGAATTATAAATCGTAAATCGTAAATTACCAACTATGATCAAAACCTTACGACAAGCCGCTTTCTTGCGGTTGACATTATTTTTTACGTTTGGAATCATTATTCAAACACAAAAGAATTATTACCCTTATTGGGCCTATGTCGCTGCAGTTTCGTTGCTGATGTTATGCTTTGCTCATTTTTCAAAGCGGATTTTGACTTACAACCTGCGTTGGCTTTTCGGAATCGGTTTATTCCTTTTGTGCGCTTCTTTAGCAGGGTTATTAACTTATTCCTGCCAAAAGCAAACGGAATGGAAGGAAGAAGGAACCCAAAGCTACCGTGTACAAATTATAGACGAACCGGTAAGAAAGCCGAAAACGTGGATGTGTAAGGTAAAAACAGGTAACAAAATTGCCCTTATTTATCTTCCGATCGACAGTGTCTCCTCCACATTGTGTCCTTCGGATTGGCTTGTAATTAAGACTCATTTTGAAAAAACCAATCAAATCAATTATTTAAAGAAAGGTATCGGAGCACGGGCTTTGGTTGCAAAAGGCCAATGGGAAAAAATAGACTCGTTGTCGGAGCAATCTTTTAATATTCATTTCATTTCGTTAAAATGCCGGCGAACTTTGTTAAACCGACTCAAAACGATGCTCCCGGATGAAAAATCATTATCTGTGGCTGAGACGATTTCATTCGGATATACCCATGATTTAGACACTGAAACTCGACAAACCTTCGCCGCTACGGGAACAGCGCATATCTTAGCTATCGGCGGATTACATTTTGCAATAATCTATAATACACTGTATTTTCCTTTCTCATTTTTGGGTAACAAGCGAAGGGAGCGTATGATCAGGCAATTGATAATTTTACCAATCCTATGGTTATTTGCTTTTTTGACCGGTATGCCTCCTTCCGTCACACGGTCGGTAATTATGATTACCGTTTGGGGAATAGGGAATGCATTTTCTTTTCGTGCATTGACTGTTAACACTTTGGGGTCTGCAGCTTTCTTCATGCTATTGTATAATCCATACAATTTATTTGATGTAGGATTCCAACTAAGTTTTTCTGCCGTACTTGCTATTTTATTGATAAATCCATATTTGACATCTCTTTATCGTTCGCGTAATCTGATAATTAATTACGTTTGGGAACTATCTTGTACTTCCACTTCTGCTCAATTGGGGACTGCGCCTATCAGTCTGTATTATTTTCACCAATTCCCGCTTCTTTACTTGGTTTCCAATATATTTGTCATCCCTCTCATCGGGATTATATTGTTTTTGATACCGTTGTCTTTACTTATAAGTTTTTTATTTGGAAATTATCCGGTATTATTATTCCCATTACAAAAATCATTGCAAATATTACTTCATGTATTAGGTTATTTAGAAAAAATTCCGCATGGAGTTATCAATGATATACAACTAACCGTAAGAGAAACCGTAAGCTTGATGTTGGGAATTATTTTTGTTCTTTTGCTTGTAATCAAAAAACGAATGATTTATCTGTATTTAATTCTAATTCTTGTTGTATTGCAAGTATTTTATTACCTTTGTCCTCTCTGATTATCATTATATTGTAAGATTATGTTAAACAAAATTATCTCAGAAGAAAACATTCAAAAAGCAAAAAAATTGATTAATAAATTCGATAAGATTATTATCATCACCCATACATCACCGGATGGCGATGCCTTAGGTTCTTCCTTGGCTCTCTATCATTTTTTATTGGAATACGGAAAACAGGTAAATGTGATTGTACCAAACGAATTCCCCGATTTTTTGCAATGGTTGCCCGGAGCAGGCGATATAACCATCGCAGAAAAAAATCTTTCGATCTCCACCGAATTATTGGAAGCTGCAGAGCTCATTTTTTTCCTTGATTTCAATGTTATGAAAAGAATAGAGCAATTAGAACCCTTAGTGAGAAAATCTACTGCAAGCAAAATACTTATCGACCACCATTTAGAACCGGAAACTTTTTGCAACATCACTATATCGCACCCGGATATCTCATCAACCGCCGAATTGATTTTCCGGTTTATCTGTCGTATAGGATTCTTTGAATATATTAATAAATCCTGCGCAGAATGCATCTACACCGGAATGATGATGGACACCGGCGCATTTACGTTTAATTCAAATAGCCCCTCCATTTACTATATCATTAGCGAATTATTGCAAATAGGAATAGATAAGGATGCTATTTATTCTCAAATATACTGTAAATACAGCGAACGTAAAATTCGGATGCAAGGTTATGCCTTGTATAAAAAAATGAAAGTATTTCGAAACTATAAAACATCATTGATCGTTTTATCGTACGAGGAACATCAACGATTCAGATCGCAAAAAGGCGATACCGAAGGATTTGTCAACATTCCTTTATCTATTAATTCCATTGTATTTTCTGCGTTTATCCGTGAAGAAAAAGACGTTGTCAGGATCTCGCTTCGTTCGAAAGGTGATTTTCCAACCAATCAATTCGCCAAAGAAGTTTTCGGCGGAGGCGGTCATTTGAACGCTTCCGGCGGAGAATATTACGGAAAATTAGAAGATGCATTGCAGCTCTTTGAAGATGCTTTACCACGTTATAAGCACTTATTGATATAATTTAACGATTTATAAGGAAAGTGAAGATTCAATAAAAAATATTTCAATTATCTTTGCAACAAAATAATAAAGAAAAAATGAAGAAAAAGGCATTCAATATTGTATTATTAATCATAACCGCTTGTATTTTATTTTCTTGTTCCGGTTCAAAAAGTTTACAGGAACTCCTGCAAGAAGAAAGAAAATCTATTGATAGGTTCATCACTATGAACGATTTAGTTATTTTATCAGCCTATCCCAAAGATGGTGTTTTTAAAGAAAAGGAATATTTCAGAACTGCAGATGGCTTGTTTTTCCATGTCGTCGATTCCGGTAACGGTACAAGAGCCCAATTATTGAACGATATTTCTGTTCGTTTTGACTACAGCCAAAACATTAAAAGTGTTGTACAGGGTGATTCTTCTTTTTTGATTCCTTACTATTACGGAGATTATTATCTATCCAATCCTTTTTCATTTGTGTATGGAATCTCTCAAACATATTCTTCTACCTATACTCCGGTTTGTCAAGCTTGGGTAGTCCCTTTATCATATGTAGGTGAAGGAGCTGTGTTAGATATGATAATACCTTCTTCAATGGGGGCTTATATTGATAGTCAATATCCTAACATTAATCCTGTTTTTTATAAAAACCTCCGATATACACGTTTCAACTGATTGTTATGTCGCTGATTAAATCTATTTCGGGTATTCGCGGAACCATCGGAGGAAAAGCCGGAGAAGGACTTTCGCCGGTAGATATTGTCAAATTCACAGCGGCTTACGCTATGTTTATTCGTTCAAAAAATCCGGATTCTAAAAAAATTGTAATAGGGCGCGATGCCCGTATTTCCGGCGAAATGGTAAGACAATTGGTTGTTGGCACTTTAATCGGAATGGGATTTGATGTTCTCGACATCGGTTTAGCCACAACCCCGACCACCGAATTAGCGGTTACGATGGAAAAGGCTGCCGGAGGAATCATTCTTACCGCTTCACACAATCCAAAACAATGGAATGCATTAAAATTATTAAATGAAAAAGGCGAATTTCTGAATGCCGAAGAAGGAAACGAAATCCTGAATATCGCGGAAGATGAAGATTTTGTTTTTGCCGATGTGGAAGATTTGGGTAAAATACAAACTGATGATTCCTACATGCAAAAGCATATCGATCATGTTCTGTCATTAAAATTAGTGGATGTCGATGCAATTCATAAAGCGGGATTCACAGTTGCTTTCGATTCCGTCAATTCGGTGGGTGGAATTGTTCTTCCGAAACTTCTCAAGGCGTTGGGAGTCAAACGGATTGTCGAATTGAATGCAGAGCCTTCGGGAATCTTCGCACACAATCCCGAACCGCTTCCCGAACATTTAAATGAAATAGCCGAAGTGGTGAAAAAAGAAAAAGCAGACCTCGGTTTTGTTGTTGACCCTGATGTGGACCGTTTAGCGATTATTACGGAAAAAGGAGAAATGTTCGGAGAAGAATATACTTTGGTTTCTATTGCTGATTATGTTTTGCAGCATACGCCCGGCAATACGGTTTCTAATCTAAGTTCGACTCGTGCCTTGCGGGATATCACCGAAAAATACGGAAAAACCTATACCGCTTCGGCGGTAGGCGAGGTCAATGTTGTTGCCCAAATGAAAGCAAGCAAGGCGGTCATCGGAGGCGAAGGAAACGGCGGGATTATCTATCCCGAATCGCATTACGGACGCGACGCATTGGTTGGAATCGGCTTATTCTTAACGCAATTGGCAAAATCCGGTAAAACGACAAGCGAGCTTCGCGCCCAATATCCCAACTATGTAATTGCTAAACACCGAATGGATTTAAAGCCGGATACCGATATTGACGGCTTATTGCTAAACATCAAAAAGAAATATACCGGTTTCCCGATAAATGATATTGACGGCATAAAAATTGATTTTCCGGATAGATGGATTCATTTCCGATGTTCCAACACAGAGCCTATTATTCGTATTTATGCGGAAGCGCCAACGAAAGAAGAAGCGGAAGAATTGATATTATTAACTAAAAAATATAAATAAAATGGTAAGCTATAAAGAATTAGGTTTAGTAAACACCCACGAGCTTTTCAAGAAAGCATTTGAAGGGAAATATGCAATTCCGGCATTTAATTTTAACAACATGGAACAGATGCAAGCAATTATTCAGGCTTGCGTGGAAGAAAGTTCTCCGGTTATTTTACAGGTTTCGAGCGGCGCACGCAAATACGCCAATCAAACGATTTTGCGTTACATTGCACAGGGTGCGGTAGAATATGCCAAAGAATTAGGGAAAAATATCCCGATTGTTCTCCATTTGGATCACGGAGATACGCTTGAATTATGTAAAAGTTGCATCGAATATGGTTTTTCGTCTGTCATGATCGATGGTTCGCATCATCCGTATGAAAAAAACATTGAAGTAACCGGCAGCGTTGTGGAATATGCTCACAAATACGATGTTACGGTTGAAGGTGAATTAGGCGTTTTAGCCGGAATCGAAGACGATGTCCATGCAGAACATCATACTTATACCCAACCGGAAGAAGTGGAAGATTTCGTAAAGAAAACAGGCGTTGATTCGCTGGCGATTTCTATCGGCACTTCTCATGGAGCCAATAAATTCAAACCGGAACAATGTACCCGTAATGCTGACGGCGTATTGATTCCGCCTCCTTTGCGTTTCGACATCCTAGAAGAAGTAGAAAAACGGATTCCGGGATTTCCTATCGTATTGCATGGATCTTCTTCCGTTCCTCAAAAATATGTGGAAATAATTAATAATCATGGAGGAAAATTAAAAGACACCATCGGTATTCCCGAAGAAGAATTGCGTCATGCCGCTCAATCGGCAGTATGCAAAATCAATATCGACTCCGACGGACGGTTGGCTATGACTGCCGCTATCCGTGAAACTTTCGATGCGCATCCCGAATGGTTTGATCCGCGCCAGTATTTGGGCCCCGCTCGCGAATGGCTGAAAGAACTTTATAAGCACAAATTGGTGCACGTATTGGGTTCTGCAGGGAAGGCATAATATTAACCAAAATTTTACCCGTTATTCAAAAAAAACTATGAAAAAGGGAAATACGAAACAAATTTCGAAACAAGTAACGACTATTTTTGAACAAATTCGTCGGATTGACGAAAACGGAAATGAATATTGGAGTGCGCGTGATTTCTCCAAAGCGCTTGAATACATTGATTACAGAAATTTTACATCTGTAATTAGCAAAGCAAAAGAATCTTGTAAAAACAGCAATCAACTTGTCACAGACCATTTCGTTGACGTCAACGAAATGGTTTTGCTAGGCTCAGGCGCTGAAAGACAAGTAGATAGTGTCAAATTATCACGATATGCGTGTTATTTAATTGTACAAAATGCTGACCCGGCAAAAGAGGTTATTGCGTTAGGACAGAGCTATTTCGCCGTTCAAACTCGTTTGCAGGAAATACGACAAATGGAAGAATTCAACGCTTTAACATCGGAAGATGAAAAAAGACTGTTTCTTCGAAACGAACTTCGCAGGCATAACGTGCAATTAGCTGATACCGCACATAATGCGGGAGTGATTGATGCTATTGATTATGCTGTTTTCCAAAATTTTGGCTATAAAGGGCTATATGGTGGTTTGGATGCTAAAGCTATTCATCAGAACAAACAGTTGAAAAAGAGTCAAAACATCCTTGACCACATGGGGAGTACAGAGTTGGCTGAAAAAGAATAATTCGATCTCAAAATGAAAACCATACAAATGACGGATTTAACTGCCTGTTACCGACGAATTAATACCGAAATAGACAAGGTGGTTTTGGATGTTATCCATTCGGGACAATATATTAACGGTGAAGCAGTAAGTAAATTAGCCATTAATTTAGCTGCTTATACCGGCGCAAAATATATTGTCCCGTGTGCTAATGGCACTGATGCTCTCCGGATAGCAATGGCGGCATTGGACTTTCAACCGGATGACGAAGTTATTGTTCCTGCTTTCAATTATGTTGCTGCTGCTGAATCCGCCACTTTGTTACGGCTGATTCCTGTAGCGGTCGATGTACATTCTCGCACCTTTAATATAGACGTTAACAGGATTGAAGAAGCCATTTCTCCGAAAACAAAAGCCATTATTCCTGTACACCTTTTTGGGCAAACTGCCGATATGGAACCACTGATGCAGATCGCTCGCAAACATAATTTATTTGTAATTGAGGACAATGCGCAAAGCATCGGTTCGGTTTATACGTTTACCGACGGAACTCAAAAGCAGGCAGGAACCATAGGCGATGTGGGTATTCTTTCATTTTTTCCGACAAAGAATCTGGGGTGCTATGGCGATGGCGGCGCTTTGATGACAAATGATAAAACTTTGGCGGAAAAGCTGCGAATGATAACGATTCACGGGCAATCGCAAAAATATGTTCATCAAATCGTCGGTTGCAACTCGCGATTGGATACGCTTCAGGCAGCTGTGCTGAACGTAAAATTGACTTATTTGAACGATTATATTCAATCCCGTAACAAATTGGCAAGTGATTATAATGCCGGTTTAAAGATGTTGAGTAATCGTTTCAACATTCCGTATTGCATTCCGGAATCTACTCATGTGTATAATCAATATACTTTGACAGTGAAGGAAAATCGTGACGGTTTACAGCAATACCTGAAAGAAAAAGGCATTCCGACTACGGTTTATTATCCTCTGCCTTTACATTTCCAACCGGCTTTCAAAGACTTAATCAGGATTAGCGGCGATTTAAGCGTATCGGAAAATCTTTGTTGTTCGGTGCTTTCCTTACCAATGCACACAGAAATGGAAGAAGAACAAGCACAATATATTATTAATCAATTGATTCAATATGAGTAAATATCAGGCGCATCCAACTGCCGTTATCGATGAAGGGGCTATAATCGGAAATGGAACAAAAATCTGGCACTTTACGCATATCATGTCCGGAGCAGCAATCGGCGAGAATTGTACAATCGGGCAAAACGTTTTTATCACGACGCAGGTTGTGCTTGGGAATAATGTTAAAGTGCAAAACAACGTATCGGTTTATACCGGCGTAGTTTGTGAAGACGATGTGTTCTTAGGTCCGAGTTGTGTATTCACCAACGTGATCAATCCGCGAAGCTTTATTTCTCGCAAAGAAGAATTTCGACGGACTTTGGTAAAAAAAGGAGCGACTATTGGCGCTAATGCTACTATCATCTGCGGCGTTACCATCGGCGAATACGCTTTAATTGGGGCAGGAGCAGTAGTAACGAAAGATGTCCCTGATTATGCTTTGATCGTAGGAAATCCCGGCAGACAAATCGGTCGAGTAGATATAGAAGGAAATACTGTAGAAAAAATTTGATAAAAGTTGAAATCGATTGAAAGATTATACCTTCAATGATGTTAGGGTATTTCAAATTATTTAACTACCTTTGGTGCAATTATTCATTTTTTGATTATTGATATATGATTCGAGTAGTAACCTCTGCATTATGTCTTCTATTCTGTTTAAACACATTTTCACAAAAGGAAATTCGAATAGAAAAAATAAAAGCCTCTCGCTTGATTCCGGTTTATATACCGGTTTTGGTTGATAGCACGGACGTCGAAAAAAAGACCTTTGAACACAAAGACTTATTAAAAACAAACGTTGATTTTAACAATGTAATCGAAAGTAATGATTCTTTAAAAGCAGATACCGCCGGAGTATTTACCCTTTCTTTTGCACCTTATGATTCGAAAATTCCGTACCGGGACAAAGCTCTCCAATTACTCTCATTTTCAATTGATGCTGATCGATATTGTAAAGCAACTCTATCTGTGACTTCTACGGATATGATGGAAATTTTTGTCAACACTAAATCGGAAAAAACCAAAGAAACAAAAGAAGACAGTTTATCAAAATCAAATGCTACTCAAGTAGAACTTACTTTGGAACCTCGCCGTTATGAAGTGGTTATAAAACGATTGGCAAGTGTGAAAAACCTTGATGAGTCGAAAATGAAAATTATACTTACCCCGGCGAAAAAAGATTCTTTAGCGCAACTTTCCGTTTCAACGAATGCTTTACGACGCATTACCATTTTTGATATTTTGGAAGGGAATCGTTTGACATCAAGCGCTATCTCTCCGAGCGGTAATTATTTTTTAGTAGGTACAACGAATAGCTTACCGGGAGGAAAATCGGTATCGGTTATGGAATTACGTGAAACAAACTCTAATAAAACGCTTTATCGCTTCGCTTCCGATTTGAATCCGCGTTGGATTCCGGGTAAAGATCAATTAACGTATTCCCGGCCCGGATTGACAAATAAAGATATATACCTGATGGATATAACTACCTTTGAAGAGAAACTGATCGCAGAAAATATAAAATTCGATTCCTACCAATTTTCTCCCGATGGACGATTTCTGCTGATTCAAATCAGAGAAGAAATTCCTGCAGACAAAGGCGACTTGAAACGGACTTTATCGCCAAGCGATCGATCGGGCGCGTTCCGTGGAAGAAGTTCACTTTATTCCTTCGATTTAGCAATGAAGACCATACAGCGTATTACTTTCGGAAGAACAAATACCTTTCTTGAAGATATCAGCTTGGATAGCCGAAAAGCTTTACTATCTGTCAGTGAAGAGAATATTACAGAGCGTCCCTTCGGAAAGCGCACTTTCTATGAGATGGATTTGCTTACTTTAGCTGTTGATACGCTCTTTTCAGATCCCTTCTTATCGGGCGCTCAATATTCACCGGATGCAAAACAATTGTTAGTCACCGGGAGCGGCGAAGCATTCGGAGGTATCGGGTTAAATATCAAGGAAGGGCAAATTTCAAATACATATAATAATCTGGCATTCATAGTCGATAAGAAATCTAAAGTTGTTCAACCGATTACTAAGAACTTTAATCCGAGTATTTCAAATGCCTATTGGTCAATTTATGATAATCTAATTTATTTTTCCGTTGAAGACAAAGATCGAAGTTCGGTTTATGTATATGATGCCAAAACAACGAATTTTAAAAAAATAGATTTACCGGAAGATATGATTCGTCGATTTCAACCGGCAGAAAAAGCGCCTGTAGCTTTATTTCAAGGAGAAGGAACCAATAATTCGTATCGTTTATATCGGTATGATTTAAAAAACGGAAAATCCGTTCTGTTAGCCGATCCTTTTCAAAAACAGTTGAGTGAATTAGACTTGAGTAAAGTGACGGATTGGAATTTTACCTCATCCGATGGAACAACGATTGAAGGAAGATATTATCTCCCTCCCGGATTCGATCCGAAAATAAAATATCCGATGATAGTCTATTATTATGGAGGAACCTCGCCAACTACCCGAATCTTAGAATCAACCTATCCTTTACAGGTATATGCCGCATTAGGTTATGTGGTTTATACTCTGCAACCTTCCGGAACTACCGGATTCGGACAGGAATTCGCTGCTCGTCACGTCAACGCTTGGGGAGAAAAAACAGCCGATGAAATTATTGCAGGAACCCGGAAATTTTATCGTGAACACAACTTTGTAGATAGTACAAAAGTTGGTTGTATCGGCGCATCTTATGGAGGATTTATGACCCAATACTTGCAAACAAAGACGCATATTTTTGCAGCAGCCGTTTCTCATGCCGGTATCAGCAATATCACAAGTTATTGGGGGGAAGGCTATTGGGGATACGCCTATAGCAGTGGTGCAAGCGCCGGTAGTTTTCCATGGAATAATCCGCGATTATATACCGAACAAAGTCCTTTATTCCATGCCGATAAAATCAATACTCCGCTTTTGTTGTTGCATGGTGGAGCCGATACCAATGTTCCGATAGGAGAAAGCATCCAAATGTTCAATGCCTTACGGATTTTGGGAAAAACCGTTGAATTTATCACTGTGGATGGAGAAAACCATGCCATCTACAATTATCAGAAACGTATAGATTGGAATAAAACAATATACGCTTGGTTTGCCAAATGGTTGAAAAATCAACCCGAATGGTGGCAGGCGCTTTATCCGGAAAGATAGAGAATAGATAATTAAAATAATTAATATATAAACAACCTAAAATAGAAAGAATTATGGGATTTATGAAAGAATTTAAGGAGTTTGCACTGAAAGGAAATGTCATCGATTTGGCTGTCGGTGTAATTATCGGAGGCGCATTCGGGAAGATTATCGACTCAGTGGTTAATGATTTAATTATGCCACTCACATCAGCTCTCATTGGCAAACCGGATTTCAGCAGTCTGTATATTGTTCTAAGAGGTACGGTTCCCCAAGGAACACCTTTAGCGGAAGCAAGGAAAATAGCCGATACCGCTATTTTTGCATACGGCAATTTTGTTACTATCGCCATTAACTTTCTGTTGTTGGCCCTCGTTATTTTTCTCTTCATTAAAGGGATCAACTCACTTAAACGTAAAGAAAAAGCCGGCACTCCTGCGCCTACTTCAGAACAAATATTATTGACAGAGATTAGAGATTTGTTAAAAAACAAATGATTTACAGTTGAAAAATGTTTTATTAATTCAAATCCTCTTTAGATTAAGTATAATTACTGTAAGTGCGCAAATATAAATATCCGTAAATCCGGTAACAATCAATATTACCGCCGGAAATTGGTTGTGGAATGACAAAATCTTTCATACAACCATTTAAAACACTACCTTTGCATTTCAAATTTTTGATTTTATGAAGACAGTATTAAGCGGCATACGTCCGACAGGTAATTTACATTTAGGAAATTATTATGGTGCAATGATCAACTTTCTAAAGATGCAGGAAGAAAATAAGTGCTTTTTCTTTATCGCCGATTGGCATGCACTGACTACACATCCCGATCCTTCCCTATTACATGTGAATGTGACTAACATCCTTTCGGAATATTTGGCATGCGGATTGGATCCGGAAAAAGCAACAATATATATTCAAAGCGATGTGCCGGAAATTGCCGAATTATATCTCTTATTAAGTATGCAAGCCTATGTGGGTGAATTGGAAAAAACTGTTTCATTCAAGGAAAAGGCAAGGCAAAATCCGGATAATGTAAACGCCGGTCTATTTACTTATCCTGTTCTGATGGCAACCGACATTTTGATTCATAATGCGGATTACGTGCCGGTAGGAAAAGACCAGGAACAGCATCTGGAAATGACCCGCAATTATGCCAAACGGTTCAACCATCGGTACGGAGTTGAATATTTCAAACATCCCGAAGCATATAATTTCGGCAAGGAACTGATCAAAATCCCCGGGTTAAACGGCAGCGGTAAAATGGGGAAATCGGAAGGGAATTGCATTTATCTAATCGACGAGCCGAAAACCATCGAGAAAAAAGTCAAAAGCGCTCTGACCGACAATGGACCGGAAGGCCCGAACATGCCTAAACCGGATTACATCGAAAACCTGTTTTCCTTTTTGAAAGTGGTTTCAACACCCGAAGTTGTAGCTTATTACGATAATTTGTGGATAACAGGAGAAACCAAATGGTACGGTAATCTTAAAAAACAATTGGCTGAAGATATTATCAAAGTAACTACTCCCATCCGCGAGTTAGTGAATGCCATCAAAAACGATGATGTTTATCTTCGTAAAATACAAAAATTAGGTGCAGAAAAAGCGCGGGAAAGCGCCGGCAAGACGTTGAGGGAAGTCCGCGCAATTATGGGGTTCAAATCGTTTTAAATAAGTTATAAAAAAAAAAATACAAATTTGAATTCCCGTAATTGCTTCGCTTCGCTCGCAATGACGGATTGAAAAATTTCACTATGAACAAACCTGTTATTGAAGTAGGTATATTATCCGCTGAATCCATCCATTTTAAGTTAAACGGAAAATTTCGTTATCCTTCCGGTAAAGCAATCGGCGAAGGAGAAGGAACGGCAATTGCTATCGACAAGTCTTCTATTTCCCTTAAGTTGGATTCTATACATCAATCGTTCGATGATTTTGTTCATTTGGAACCGATAAGCGAAGAAGAATGCAGTTTTGAATTATACGATGTCGTTATCGGAGTACAATTTCATTGGGAGAGGAATGAAAATCAACGTTTCAAAGGAAAACTAAAACTATATGCCGAAAACGGTCGGATTACAGCAATCAACATTCTACCGGTAGAAGATTATCTGATAAGCGTCATCTCCTCAGAAATGAGCGCTACTGCTTCTCCCGAATTTTTGAAAGCGCATGCTGTTATTTCCCGAAGTTGGCTGTTAGCGCAGATGGAAAAAGGGAAAAAACTCCGAAAAAGCGGCAAGTACGAAAACCTAATCCGCAATGACGAAGGCTATATTCGTTGGTACGACCGTGAAGACCACGACAGCTTCGATGTCTGCGCCGACGATCATTGCCAACGCTATCAAGGTATAACCAAAGCTTCATCACCACGAGTATATGGAGTCTTAAAAGCTACCTCCGGAGAAGTTCTAATGTATGATGACGCTATCTGCGACGCCCGTTTTTATAAATGCTGCGGAGGAATGACCGAAAAATTTGAAAATGTTTGGGAGCCTGTCGTTCATCCCTATTTAACACCGGTCACTTGTTCCTTGTCATCGATCGCTGAATACAATACCGATTTAACAGACGAAGAGAATGCCCGCGCTTGGATAACGGGAAATCCTCCGGCGTTTTGCAATACCAATGATAAACAGGTGTTATCGCAAGTTCTAAACGATTACGATTTAGAAACTCCTGATTTTTACCGTTGGGAAGCGACGCTTTTGCAATCGGAAATCAAAGCCTTGTTATTTAGTAAAATAGGGATTAACGTCGGAAATGTTCTCGACCTTCTTCCCGTTGAACGCGGCATATCGGGTCGCATCATACGCTTGAAGATTATCGGTGATAAACGAACAATTGTCATCGGTAAGGAGTTGGAAATTCGAAAAACTTTATCGGAATCGCATTTATACAGTTCTGCTTTTATTGTGGAAAAAGTGTTTGCATCCGACGATAAGAGCGCTGTTCCGGATGCTTTTATCTTGAAAGGCGCCGGATGGGGACACGGTGTAGGGCTTTGCCAAATCGGCGCTGCGATTATGGGAAACACCGGATTTTCTTATAAGGAAATATTGGCTCATTATTTCCCCGGGGCTGTTTTGAAAAAGATTTATTAAGAAAGGATTACAGTTTTACCTCTGTGGTTCTCTGTGCCTTCTCTGTGGTTCTCTGTGTAAAATTATTTAGTTACACGGAGAAGACACAGAGTTTCACAGAGATATTTTGATTTATTCATTTACAGTTCGGTTTGTTTCTCCAACAACAACAGTAAACTCGGCAGCACAATCAACAGCAGAGGCAGAGCAGCCAAAAATCCTCCGATAACGGCAATTGCTAATGGTTGGTGCATTTGAGCGCCGGTCCCGATTCCCAAAGCCAAGGGCATAAGTGCGGTAATAGCGCCTAAAGCAGTCATTAATTTAGGACGCAAACGGGTGGAAATCGCATAGATAACCGATTGTTCCACATCGCCCGTAACTTTCAGAGTAGTACGAAACTGCTGAATGGTAAACACTGCATTTTCTCCGATAATTCCCACGATCATAATCAAACCGGTATAACTGCCCACATTCAAGGGTGTTTGGGTGAGATAAAGCAACAGGAAACTTCCTCCGACTCCTAAAATAGCGGTAAAGAGGACAATACCGGCTGTTCGGAAACTCCGGAAAAGAAAAAGTATTACCACAAAGACCAGTAGACAGGAAGCAATCAAGATCATTAGCAATTCCGAGAAAGATTGTTGCTGCTCTTTATAAGCTCCTCCATATTCGATATGATAGCCTTGAGGCAGATGGATATTAGCTTTAACTGCTTTTTGGAGGTCGGTCATTACACCGCCCAGATCGCGATTGTTGAGTCGAGCTGTAACTGCGCCCATCATTTGCAGGTTTTCTCGTTGAATTTCTGCATCTCCGCCGGTGGCAGAGACTTCGGCAAGCGAAGTGATCGGAATAAGTCGGTTGTTAGAAGCAAACAATTGCAATCGCCTGACATCCGCAAGGCTGATATTTCGACTGTTGGGATACAGAATTCGGATGGGCGTCATTTGTTCTTTTTCAAACACACTTCCGACTATGTTGCCTCCCAACGACGTCTGCAGTTGGTATTGAAAATCGGCCGGCGTAATACCGAACTGCGCTAAATTTTTATAATTTGGAACAACGTCGATGGAAGGACCTGCAATGACGATTCCGTCAAATACATCAGCTGTCCCTTCTACTTTTTCCGCTAAATCGGCAATTGTGGAGGATAGTTCTTCCAATGTTTTTTGATTATCTCCGAATATTTTAATTTCTACCGGCTGCACGGAAGTCATCAAATCGCCCAGCATGTCGCCGATAACCTGACCGAAATCCACTCTTAGCGCAGGTTGGGTAGATTCTATTTTCTGCCTTAAGTCGTCGATAACTTCTTCGGTAGTTTTATTTCGGTCTTTTTTCAATTGAATCAGGTAATCGCCCGTATTGGGTTCTGTGATGAAAAATCCCATTTCCGTACCGGTGCGGCGGCTGTATGCCTGCACTTCAGGAGTAGCGATAATCTGTTTTTCAACTTCTTGCAGCATTCGATCGGTCTCTTCCAGCGAAGTACCCGGGGGCGAAACATAATCCAAAACAATGCTGCCTTCGTCCATTTCCGGCAAAAATCCGGTTTCTAAACGAGGCACAACAAGCACAATAGATGCTATCAATCCTGCAATGATAATCAGACTTACCCAAGGTTTCTCAATAAAAAATTGCACCCAGGCTTGTTTCTTTACTTCATGCCCCATCCCGGTTTTCGATACCGCTTCTTTACGTGAAAGTAACAAATAGATGATCGGTAGAAATATCCATGTAACAAAAAACGAACAGACCAAGGTAATAATCATGGCATTGGTCATTACCTTGAAATAGGAACCGGCAACTCCGCTCATCAAGACGAAAGGAATGAAAATCACAATCGTACTTACAGAAGAGCCTACCATCGAAGGAAATAAATAATTGATGGCTTTACCGACCAAATCCGTAGATTTTTCATTGGGATTTTCTTCGTGCGTCCGCTGTATCTGTTCGACGACAACAATGGCGTCGTCGATAATTAAACCGATCGATGCGGCGATAGCGCCTAAAGTCATGATGTTGAAAGTTCCTCCGGTTGCATACAAAACGATGAGAGTCAAGCATAAGGTGACGGGAATCGTGATTAAGATGCTCAATGTAGCTTTTAGGGAACGTAGAAATAGGATAGCAACCATAATTGCCAAGAGCAACCCGATCCACAGACTGTCGCTGACGCTTTTAATGGTATCTCTAACGAAGTCGGCTTGTATGTAAAACGGTTGGATATGAACATCCGACGGAAGGATTTTTTTCAGTTCATCAATTTTTTGTTTCATGGCATCGGAAATCTCCAGCAAATTCGCATTGGGTTGCTTAAAGATAGCGATTTGTACACCTTCCTTTCCGTTAGCATTTATTTTGACATATTCTTTGGCGTCCTGAATACGGGATTCCCCGATATCCTGAAGCGTTATGATCCTTTTTCCGTCGTTGCTGATTACCAAGCGCTTCAATTCGTCCGTATTATGCACCTGAGCATCTGTGACGCACAGATACAACATTCGGTAATCGATTAAATATCCGTTGGATTGTATGAAATTGCTTTCTTGCAATGCAGTATTAATCTTGTTGGGAGTAATGCCGAGGGCGCTCATTTTCTGTTGGTCAAGCGTAAGCCAATATTCTTTGGTTTTTCCTCCCAAGACGCGCACTTCACTGATACCGTCAACTTGCGAAAGAAAGGGTTTGATGGTATATAAGGCCAGCATTTTCATTTCGACGGGCGAACGGGTATCACATTCCAGCGAATAACCCATTACTTGCAGGATAGAAGGATTCATTTTTTCCACCGTGATTTGCACCTCCGGAGGAAGGTCGTTGCGTATCCGGCTGATTTGCGATTCGATCCGTTGCTTATCCATATCAATGTCGCTATTCCAATCCATGAATGCGGAAATTTCACAACTTCCACGACTGGTAATGCTCCGTACTGTTTGCAGGTTTTGTACTTTTTTAATGGCGTCTTCAATCGGTTTGGTTACGGTTAACATCATTTTATCGACGGGTTGTTCTCCGGCGTCGGCGATCACTTTGATTTTCGGGAAGGTGATTTCAGGGAATAAAGCTGTTTGCATACGGCTGTAAACAAACATTCCTCCCAGGATAATAATTCCAATCAGAATGGATAAAGGCGATTTGTAGAGGTTGAATTTCATGTTTATTCTTCTCCTTTATTAATCACCACTTTTGCCGTATCCGGTAACCCATAATTCCCTGTTTCCAAAATCACATCATTAGGCGACAGTTCCGGCGACAGGATTTCGACCTGCCCAGCCGATTCAATTCCTTTGACAATTGGAAACTTCACCGCCTGCTCATCATCAATCATTTTCATAATCCAAAAATGCTCTTGAGTTTCGTCTGCCAGAATAGCTGCTTTGGGCAATGAAATTGCATTTCTCTTTATACTTTTTATAATTTTTACTTTAGCAATCAGATTCTCGGGAACAGACCTGTCGCCGGGTATCCGAATAACAATGCTTTGCGTCTGGGAAACCGGGTCAACGACAGGCATAGACATGGAAAGCGTACCTGTTATGGTTTTTCCATCGGGTAACTCTAAATTCAATACTTTGTTTTTAGAGAGATAAGGACTTAACTCGTAGGGAAGCTGCATCAAAAAAACTAAGCTGCCCGCATCATTAATTTCTGCAAGGACATCGCCTTCCATCACGTAGTCGCCTGTTTGGTAGTTGATAGCGTTGATAAATCCGCCGGTGTTTGCAACGACTTTTATTTCACCGGTGAAATGTGTAACTGTATCTAATTCGTTAATGATTGAACCTAAGTTTTCTGCTTCTTTGCTTTTTAATAAAAATAAAATTTGACCGGTGGAGACTTTTTGTCCGGGCAAAACAGCGACCGATTTTATATATCCGTTCGTAGTTGCTTTGATCTGACTTTTCCGGAGAAAGACCGAAGTTGCATTTAATTCTACAATGTCCTGCATATCGCCGATTGTACAGTTTGTGACGGTTACCGGCGTGGTAGTTTCCTGCTCTTCTTCCTCTTTCTCTGCAGTTTTGCTGTGGCAAGACGAAATCAGAAGACAAAGGAATAGAATGAAAAGAGGAGACCGGGAAACCGAGAATGGATTGCTTCGTTCCTCGCAAAGACGGTTGAAAGTCGAAAATAATAATTTATAATTCATAATTCATAATTATTCGTAATTCCAATAATTGATTTGATTGATGATTTGCAATTGATTATTCATTTGTTGAGTAACGACATGTTCTGCGCTCAGATAATTGTTGATGGAAAGGATGTAATCCGTGATAGCGGCATCTCCCGTTTGCATCTGTTTGCCATACGCATCCATCAGGGTTTGCGCAGATTTTATTACGCCTTGAGCTTGATTGATAATAAGTTTGGTTTGTTCCAATTGTTGATGCAACTGATCTATCTGCTGCCTGTACTGTTGCCGCGAAAAATCCCGGTAACTGCTGCGAATTTGTTCGGACACTTTCATCTTGTTATGCTGCTTCTGTCGTTGTCCGCCATCGTATATCGGCACAGCCAACGACAAGCCGACGCTTGCGCCAAAGTTTTTATAAGCTTGATAATTAAACGAACTGTAAAAGCCTGCATCGACAAAAACATCCAATTTCGGACGATAATCATAATCAATCAATGCATCGCTGTTTCGGATTTTCAAGCTATCGATTTGGTAATTGTAGTATTGCAATGTATTTTCAAAAGCCGGCGCCGGACGAAGCGAAATATCCGGCTGTTCCAACCGGACAAATGACGTATCGGTAATTCCGCATATATAATTCAGTAAAGCAATATTATTCTGATAATCCGACTTTTGTTGACTGATCAGCAGTTGCTGCTGTTGTAATGTGACTTGGAAATTAAGATAATCGGTTTGTTTATACACGGATTTTTCGGTTAGTTTTTTCAACAATGCTTCCTCTTTATTCAAAAGTTTTTCAATATCTTCATTATATAAAATTTCCCGAAGAATACCGTAAGCGGTTATGTATTGAGTAGTAACCGCTAACTTCAAATCCTGTTCAGAGATTTTTTTTGCATTCTGCACCGATTGATTTTCTAATGAATACGCATTAAGTCTGGTTTTCATATTTCCCTTACCGATAATGGTTTGGCTTATCGTCAACAGTGCATTGTAATTTCCGCCATCAGTGATAATTTCGTCATAACCGTATCCCTTGACGGTAGGAGCCCAAACGTTGGTGGAAGAAAAATTCAGTTGCGGTTTGTAGGCAGCTTTCAGTATCAGACTGTCCATTTGATTGATAATCGCTTGGTTTTGATAATCTTTCAACAGCGGACTGTTTTCGAGCGAACGCTGAATATAATAGTTCAAATCTTTGGTTTGTGCATTCAAATCGGACAAGAACATGAATGGGAGAAAGAATAATATGACTAACATGTACTTCATGGACTATATTTTATGTATAAAATTATACTCAAAACGTACAGGATAGAGCCAAACTCGGATTCCGATTGCTATATCCGGGAAAAATAAACGCATGGAAAGGTAGGTCCTTTTTCCCAAACTTTTTCTCAATTTCTTTTTTAAGATAGGGATAGACCCAATACACCGCTTTCGTCGAGAGGATTCCAATACCGGCTCCAGTGACAACATCGCTTACCCAATGCTTATTGTTGTATACGCGAGCAACGCCAACAAAGGTAGCAGCGCCATAGCCGCCGATACTTATCCAAACCGACCGGTCTTTATATTCTTGATGAAGAAACTCAGCCGCTACAAAAGCGGTTTCGGTATGTCCCGATGGAAAAGAATAATTATTGGAACCGTTTGGTCGTTCCCTTCCTACAGCAAATTTTCCTCCCTGCACGATACCACCCGCAAGCAGATTGCTTAGTCCGTAGAGAATAGTCATATCCAATAAATTATGTTCGCTTGCCACGCTACAGAATTTCAAGGTGTAAGCAGCGACTGCCGGAGAAAATTGAATATAATCTTCAGCCTGCTTGTTCCAAAAACGGTTATTTTTTTCGAGAGAATTGTGTACATTATAATCAATTTGTCGAATTCCGTTATCTCCCAATGAAATAAGTCCATACGTAATCATTGCTGAAGGAAGAGCAATTCCTATGATCTTAGCTGTTTTACAATTTTGTTTTTTAGGGATCGAATCATTGGAAAAACTTTCGCTTTCCTGCGCGTAAAGGGGAAAGAGGGAAACACCCAACAACAAGATTATCATAAGAATCATTTTCATATGAACATAATTTGTTTTTTAAAGGTCACATGGAACTCGCATGTTCATTTTCTTGGATGTATAAGGTACATGCTCGTTTCATTTTCTATTCTTTGAAAATACAAAGTTAGTATTTTTTTGTTAAATTTTGCCTATACAACGGTAAAATATAATATTGAGAAGGCGCCGGATAAAATTTTTTGTTGGACGCCGAAAGCCTTGATATGGATGTCTTAATTCGTATTATTTATAATTTATTGAATTCTTTACAAAGTTAAATAATACGTTGAACTTATGCGCTTTTTTTGCTTATCGTCTTTATTCGACTACAAACATAGGAACCTGTCCAAATTCATATCCCGGCGAAACGCATAAAAATTAATTCTATGGAGTATCTTTTGACTACGTTGATTTTCAATTCAAATATTCTACCGTTCATTGCGACTGCGAGGAACGAGGAAGCAATCCTTTGTACAAGATTCACGGATTGCTTCGTCGTTCCTCCTCACCTCCCCGATTTCTTTATCACTAACCCCCGTATTTGTCCACGAAGACCCTCTTAATTATTTATGAAGACCCGGTGCTTATATTTTGGAATCGTTCGATTCCGTAAATTGAATCGTTCGATTCCGTAAAATGAATCGCCCGATTCCGAATTCGGAATCGAGCGATACAAGAGTATTATAGACAAACACGGGCGAATATAAGAGGTAGATTCGGGCAATTCTAACTCATCGATTCGAACAAGTCTCCGGCAAAGACCCGGCCGAAGCTTTCCAAGGTGACATTCCGTGCCGAGTTCATGTAATAAACTCCTGCAAAGGGAGTGATGTTTTGGGAAATCTTTTGTATCTTTGTTATAGAAATTTGATTTTCACCTCTTTGTTGTTTGAGACCTCTAAATCAGGTGATATTTTTCAAACTACAAAGCGTTGCAGATAATTTATTTTCAACGCTTTGCTACTTTTAATAATAATTATTATAGGATTTATGGTAAACTATTTAACTTTACTTATTATGAATACATTTTTATTTAGAACAATGCTAATTGTGGCATTAATGACTACCGGTTTGACAACCTTGCGAGCTCAGCTCAAATTTGATCCGGACAATCGTCTGTATATCGGGCCAAGAACTAATACTATTTCGAGTACTGCTCCCGGAATTTACATTACAACTGAATGGGCAATTGAAAATTTCGAAAGTGGGTTGAATTTTTTTCGTGGATGGCCTAATTCTTATTATGGCAACTACCTATTATTCATCGACCAAACGGGTAAGGTCGGAATTGGACGAAAACCCATAACTTATGCTTTAGAAGTGAATGGGCAAGTTTGGACGTCTGCGGGAGTTTTAGTTGCATCTGATAAAAAGCTCAAAAAGAACATTAAAGATTTAAGTGATAATGATCCGGATTATCTAAACAAGCTGTTTAAATTAAGTGGAAAATCGTACGATAAACAGATATCTTCCACTGATGACAATGCATCAGAAGTTGCAAATATGGTAGCCAAAGGAAAAATTAAAAATGAAGATGCTTCGGCCGCTTTATATGCAATGAATAAAGTAAAACCAAACGCATACAAAAAAGAGTTTGGTTTCTTAGCTCAGGATGTAAAGGAATTGTTTCCGGAATTAGTTGAGGAAAATGCTGATGGGATACAGTCGATCAATTATACAGAATTGATACCCTTGCTTTTAGAGAGTATAAAGGAACAATCAAATAGAATTGATGAATTGGAAAAGTCAGTTGCAAAACTAAGCGGAAGTTTTGTTTCTAAATCAAGTTCGGTAAATAATTCTACATCTTCTTTTACATCACTTGAAAGTATTTCAGCTAATCCTACTGCTGCTGTTCTCAATCAAAATGTGCCTAATCCTTTTTCACAAGATACTCAAATAAAATTTTATATTCCGGGAAACGTTAATACAGCAACTATTACAATATATAATATGGAGGGTAAACAATTAATGCAATATCCACTATCGCAAAGAGGGCAAGGTTCACAATTTATTTCCGGACATCATTTTTCTGCCGGAATGTACTTATACTCTTTAATTGTTGATGGGACAGTAGTAGATATGAAACGGATGATATTAACAAAATAATTAATTTAGAAATCAATGAAACAAATATTTTCTGTGCTGCTATTATTTTCATCTTTATCTATTACTGGGCAAGAATTTTCATTTTCGATGTATTTTGAAGATGCTGTTGGGAATAAAGATACGCTGGTTTTAGGATATGATTTCACTGCTACAGAAGGTATTAATCCACAGTTCGGAGAAGAAAACATACTCCATGAACCTTTTTTAAGGGATCTTGATGTTCGTACCGGATTATTCACATATTATCCGGTGGATCCGGACAGTTTTTTAACTAAAAAGCATATAATGCCTGAAAGTTATTTTACCGGACAATTTCCTATGCCAGGATATATTTATATTTATTGTAAATATTTTCCTTTACGTGTCAGTTGGGATCCTGTATTTAATGGCGAATGGAATCAGTATTCATTTATAACAGATTGGAATCCGGGAGGCTGGTTCGATGCCGGAAATGGTGGTGAACAGGGCCCTTTTTTCATGAAAGATGCTACTTCTGTCACATTTGATCATTTAAATATATATGGTTTTAATTCTATTTTTCATAAAGATACAGTGTTAATCCAATTCAATGATGTAAATCTCAATGTGCTTTATTACAGTATTTGGTATTCTCCTACTTTTAATAGTATTAAAAAAATATTAACCGGAGATATCATAATCTATCCAAATCCGGTTAAAGATTTATTATATGTTCAAACCTGCGGCAGTAGCGAATTTGAATCTGCACAGATTCTGGATTTATCGGGTCGAATACTCATTCGTTCAAAAGCACAACCAATTCAAGTTTCCACTATGCAAAAAGGAGCTTATATATTAAAGGTAAGAATCAAGAATAGTACAAAAGTGTTTGTACAAAAATTTTATAAATTAAAATAATTATTGATTTTCAAATGAAAAAACAAATGAAAAGAAGAGTATTTGCTTTATTATTTATCATAATCTGTTATTGCAAAATGCATTCGCAGATTCCTTCTGAGTTTTTAATGCATTGTGCACAAAAAGAGCCAAGCAATTTGTCCTTATTTATGACAAGTACATTGGGTTGTAGTTATATTACTGATTTAAGCAGGCAATTTGATTCAAAATTTATACCTACGCCTAATTATTCGATCCATTTTATACAAGTTAATTTAATATTTTTACAAAGAAATGATGGTTCCGGTAATTTTCAAGAGAATAATTCTGAGCATAACGCTATTTTAGATGAAATCGAGGCAAATATAAATAAAACATATTCGGATATGATTAAAGTCAATGATCCATCATGTTATACAGGTACTGAATATATTTTGGATACTCGCATACAATTTACTTTTGATCGTTATTATATCAGATACGAAAAAGGATGGGATAATAAAGGTAGTAATCTTTGTCCGGATGGAGTATGGTATTTAGATTCTCTAGATAATACAATTGTTAACAATGTGAATATTAAAAGAGGTATTAATATCTATTTTACTGAATGGGGACAAAATTATATTGATTTGGTAGTAAATCGCACAAAAGATACAAACAATTCATCAGGAATGGCATGTTCTCAATTCCCAAGTTTTTCTAACTATCAAAGATCATCAAGAATTCATTCGCCTGATTGTTATACAAAATATTGGCATATGAAAAATATTGTTCCGCAAATATATAATCAACCTTGGGATCCCGTAGTGAAAGGATGGTATCTTGCAATGGCAAAAGGACTTGCTCATGAGTTGGGACATTCTTTATGGCTCTACCATGATTCTCCATATTATGGAGTTAATACATGTTATTATACTCTAATGAATCAAGGCGGTAATAATCCTCGCGATTTTTTGCCACCTTCTGAAGTAGGACGGATGTATGCTTCACTTTCCCTATCTAATATAAGAACTTTTATTAATAAGAATATGTATAACATCGTTCCTTTAAATGTATCTTATAAAGATAATTGGAATATGGAAATGCATTTGTATCAAGATTTGAAAATTAATTCCGGAGGTAATTTAACTGTTTCATGTAACTTAGGGATGACAAAAAGCGCTAATGTGTTAATAAAAAATGGAGGGTCATTAATAATTGATGGCGGTATCATTAATTCATTTTCTGATACTTGGAATGGATCTATTAAAGTAGAATCAGGCGGTTCATTAATTATGCAAAATAATGCTGTTATAGAAAATTGTTCCGGTGGTTTTAGTGTAGAACAGGGTGCTATTTTTGGATTATTAAGTGGAGAAATAAAATAGTTTAATTGGGGTCTGCTGATAAACTCCCCTCGCAGGTAAAGTAGTTAATGAGTACCTATCCATATTCATATCCCTCGAACTGCATAAAAATTAACTCTATGGAGTATTGACGATGAATTATCAGGAGATTTCCGTAAACGGATAAAATTTATTTTCCGAAGGTATAGAAAAAAGTAATACGGCAGACCAAGTCATAATCTCCTTTTGCATAACTTGCCAAATTCCTGTTAACGGTATTGTTCAAATCGTCTGAAAGTTGAGTAGCATATCGGATATACCAAATATTCGGCATAATATGTATATTTTTCATCGGCATATAATCCAATCCGAAAGTGACAAAATTCTGAGTATAGGTTTGGTCGCCTGTGGCAACAGCAGCTGTATTTGAAGTTGCCACGGAAGAGTAGGAATTATCATTAAAATTCGTTGTATTCAATACATATTTATTGTACTTATCGTTATTTATTTTATTAGTAGGAGAATAATGATCAAAGCGGGCGAATATTCGTAATTTACCTTTAACAATATCGCCGTGAACAAATACGGAAGCTCCGCTTGCTACGCTATTCAACGTATCTGTTCCGCCATCGCTTATTCTTGTCGCAAAAACATCTTGTTTTAAATGATTGATAAATCCCTCTACCCCGATTGTTAACGGAGAAGTATTGTATCCGATAAAACCTTTGATCAATTGGCGCGAATGATGCCATGAATCCGATTGATTCAGTTTGTTGTAATCAGCAAAGATATCTACGATTACCTTTTGGCTGAAGAACTTTGCCCAAATATCTCCATAAATCCATTTGTAGCTGTTGGTCGGCGGTTTAGCGCCGCTTCCGTTTGCAACCAAAAGATTGTATCCGTAATTTCCGGCGTTAGGATCAAACGTTCCTTGTAAACCGGCGCCAAAATCGTAAGCCGGCGTACGACGCATATCAACAAGGGTTTTTTCAATCGAACGATAGCTCCATATTCTGTCCGATGAAGGTTTGAATGCCGGTGTAGATTGTTGTCCTATAATCAAATCGGTTCCGCGCCAAAGGTTTTTAATTCTAAAATTAGCAAATTTTACATAAAAGGCAAGTTTATTATTCATCAACTCATCGCCGCTTGTCGTTGAGGATGTAGGCGGATTTCCTGTCGGGTAATTGTCTTCAGCAGCCAGCAAGATTTCAGCGGAAAATTTTTTATTGAAATTGTAATCATAACCCAGCCAGATACGGCGCATTTGAAAAGCATTTCGATCTTTCGGAATTCCGGAATATTGATTTCCTCCTCCTCGATTGAGTGCATCGGCATGCGTTTTGTAATAATAATCGCCGAATACGAGTCCCCATAACCGCCCGGTCATCGGTATGCCGGCATTAAATGCAGAATCGGAAGCAGATAAATACTGACCCTTTATTACACTTATGTTTGAAAAAATCAAAACACCGAATAAAATAACTTGAAAACCCTTTTTCATCTGTACATCATTTTTAAAAAATCCAAATGCAATCCGCAATTTACTCATGCTCCTTGGTGTAATTTTTGCATACGGATTTTATACATACATTATTTGTTCTTTAATAGTTAGCCGGTTTAATTCCACCGATTTATCAAAAATCCCGAATACCGCTGAACCGGAACCCGACATGCTTGCGTATAGAGCTCCTGCGGCATATAATTTTTGCTTAACGTCTTTTATTTCGGGAAACCTAATAAAAACTTCAGACTCAAAATCATTGACTAAATGATCCTTCCATTCATTGATCGGTAGACGGATAATATCTTTCAAAGGAACTTTCGGTTGGTGTGGCCTTATTCGGTGGTATGCCTCTTTCGTGGATACGAAAACAGCGGGTTTCACGACAACAAGCTGATATTCTTGCAACGAAATCGCTATCGGAGAGAAAAACGTTCCGGTTCCTTCTGCAAAAACCGGTACATTTTGAATAAAAAACGGGCAATCGGCGCCTAATTGAGCGGCATAAGCTTCCATTTGATTAATGGATAATTTTAATTCAGCATAATCGTTAAGCAATTTAATCATGAAAGCAGCATTCGAAGAACCTCCGCCTAAACCGGCGCCTACGGGAATTTGTTTTCGAAGAAAAATCGATACCTTCGGTAAATTATAGTCTTCTTTTAAAATCGTATATGCTTTCATGACAATATTATCTTCAGGTTTTCCCGCTATCGGAATGCCGGTTTGAGTAAAAACGCCTTTCCCTTCAGGCGCAGGAACTATTTCTAATGCATCGCACAGGTGAATGGGATAGAAAATCGTTTCGATATTATGGTAACCGTCGGAACGTTTGGAAAGAATATGGAGACCCAAATTGATCTTAGCGTTTGGGAAACAAATCATACCTAATTTTTATTTACTTCGAGGCAAAGGTAATATTTTATGTTTTAAAAATGAAATCAAATAGAAAGGAATGGCGGATTCGGTTATCATTTTTATCTAAATTAATTACTCTCCAAACAATATTTAGAAATTATCATTATCTTTGCCATTAAAACATAAAAACCTATCATTATGTTAGATTATAATGCAAATGTACTTTTAATTTATACCGGAGGAACTATCGGAATGATAGAAGACCCTGTATCGGGGACCTTGCAACCGTTTAATTTTAGTTATTTAAAAGAATATGTGCCTGAACTGAATCGTCTCAAATTTAATATCGATAGCATTGCATTTGAGCACCCGATCGACTCTTCGGATATGGGACCGGATGATTGGCAACAGATTGTTCGTATTATTGACGAACATTATGCAAAATACGATGGATTTGTTATTCTTCACGGTACGGATACGATGGCTTATTCGGCTTCTGTCCTGAGTTTTATGTTGGAAAATTTAACCAAACCGGTAATCCTTACGGGGTCGCAATTGCCTATCGGGAAAATGCGTACCGATGGAAGAGAAAATTTGATTACAGCGTTAGAAATTGCCGTAGATAAAGATTCGACCGGAAATGCTTTTGTACCGGAAGTTTGCATTTTCTTCCAAAATCTATTGATGCGAGGTAATCGCACAACAAAAACCAATGCAGAAAATTTCAGCGCTTTTAATTCTTTTAATTATCCGATTTTAGCAGAAGCCGGAACACATATTAAATACGAACATCATTTGATTCATCATCCGCTCGATAATTCAATTCCTACATTTCATTACCGGTTAAACCCGGAAGTAACCGTATTGAAAATCTTTCCCGGAATTTCGGACAATTGCGTAAAAGCGGTTTTTACTAATCCACACTTAAAAGGGGCGATTTTGGAAACTTTCGGCGCCGGCAATTCACCGGCTCATTTTTCTTTTGTGTCCATCATTAAAGAAGCGATTAAAAAAGGAATTGTAATTGTCAATGTCACTCAATGCGCTTCCGGCGCAGTCGAACCGGATCGCTATCAAGGAGGAAAAGCGCTTAAAGATATCGGAGTATTATCGGGTTTTGATATTACAACAGAAGCAGCGGTTACCAAACTAATGTTTTTATTCGGTTACGGACTTACGAACGACGAAGTAAAAGAACGTATGCAGTTATCCATTGCCGGTGAAATGACTATATAGTACGTAAGTTGCTCCCTTCTTTTCCCGGAATCGAAATTATCTATATAAGTTAGTTTTTATTAATAGAAATTTTTTTGTACTTTTGTCATCAATCAGCAGCATGATTGATAATACTAAAAAAAATAATTATGAAAACAGTTAGATTGTGGTTTTTTTTAACCGTATTAGCTTGGTCTAATTCTTTATTTGCTCAAGAGGAGGCAAATAGCGGTATGATTTTCCCTAAATTTGAAAAGGGTACCGTGGTATTTAAAAATGGGGTGCGTTCAGCAGCCTTACTCAACTATAATATGATGCAGGAAGAAATGTTGTTCTTAGATGCAGATAGCTCTATTTTGGCTTTAGCCAATCCCTCTGAAGTTGTTGTTGTGATTATTGGAGAACGACGGTTTGTACCCACCTCGTCAAACAGCGTTTTTTATGAAGAGCTTCAAACAGGGAAAGGTTCATTCTTTGTACAACGAAAAGCAAGAAAGCTTTCAGAAGGAAAAGCAAGCGCTTACGGAGGATACTCACAAACAAGCTCAATCGATTCATACTCATCTTATCAGTCAAGTAGCAGCGGTCAAGTAGTGAAATTGACTCCTAATGAAAAGTTTAGAACAAAAAACGAATGCTTCTTTTATTTAAAACCCGGCAACAGTTATAAAAAGTTCTTCTCAGCTAAGACCTTAGGAAAATTATTCAAAGGCCATGAAATGGAAATCGAGAAATTTGCTAAAGAGCAATCGGTCGATTTTTCGAAAATCGAGGATGTTACTCGGATCGTGGGATTCGCATTTGGATTGTCTTAAACTGCCAAGGCGTTAAACGCAAATCATACCCATTGTTTGACCCTGACCGTGTTTTAAACCCGGTTAGGGTTTTTCCGGTTAAGTCTATTTCAGCAATTCCGGAAACACCGGCATTGATTTGAACGGTCGACTGATCGAAACGATCGTCATACTTAAAAAACCGTACAACAATATCACCTTTTTGAGGATAAAACGCCGTTAACAGAATATCGTTGTTATTGAATTGCATTTGCACCGGTTTTACCTTGTATCCCAACTTCCCGGCTGTATGCGTGGTTTCTCGTGTCGGCGTCGGAAATGCATACTCAATCGCTCTTCTATGAATATCTGCTTTGCGCCAATTTCCTTTGAACGGATAAAAAGCAAACGAATACTCCCGATTTCCGTAAATAGGTCGCGTGCCCCAAACATAATACCGGGAATATGCCAACGGAATAGACAAGCCTTGATCTTTTTCACGTACAATCGCCATATTTCCTTTGTTAAAAACTGCCCAACCGCAATTCCGATCTGCTATAGCTGTCCAATAATTCCCCTCAATCGTTTGATCTGAAGTTTCTGCAATGGCGAAAGGCAAATCTCGTACGCCAATAGCCGATTTTTCAAGCTTCGGAAACATCTTGAAACGTAACTTTTGGTCATGAACAAAAGGAGAATGAGCATCGCGAAGGTCTTCGGTCGGTAGTCCGATCCTCTGCCCGTTAAAATCAAAATCGGCTTTGCATTCAATGATCGGCTTATCTTCATAAAAAGTCATTTCAAACGTGTAGGGCAGATCGGCAATAAATCCGGTTTCACTCATTTTTATCGAAGGCGAATCTCCTTGGGTCTTTTGAATATTCCATCTTCCTGACGATCGGGAAATAACTCCGTCAATAGTCCCTTCAAAAAAGGCGCTTCGCTCTTTTCCGTTTTCCAAAACATATTCATTTTGAGCATTTTTGAGATATTCAATTCCGCCTGTCGGATTTAATTGGATCTCATAAAAAGGCGTTTTTATTCTCATTTCTTTTTCGTCAACAACAAAATAGCCGCTATTATTTATTCTTGGTTCTTTGGATGGAAGAATGGAAAAAGTTGTCAAACTCAAAGGATCCAATGAAGCATTGAAAGCAATGGTTGCATCCATGATACTTCCATCGGAATAGCTGTTTGAAAAAAGAATACGAGTCTGGCATACAACATCTCCGCATTGGACGGTTACATTTTTTGCTTCCCCTTTATTGTGAAACGAAACATAAGCTGTGATCCATTTGGAACGTTCCCAGGATAAAGGATTGAATACAGTGATTTGCTTGAAGCCTTCTCCTTTCATTCGATCTGCAAAGAATTGCAGGGTGGAATCAATTAATCGGTCGGAAATTCGGTTGGATTCAGGTAGTAATCTTCGTGCGTCCGCTAATAATCCGCAGATTTGTATATCGTGATGCTGGGCTAACAGTAAATTTTTCCAAGCTTGATCCAATTCTTTTTCATGAACCGACCCGCCATACATCCCGGCAAATGCGCATAACCTCTCGGCTGTCAATACCGAAACCTCCGCTTCGCGTGAAAGGTTCCAAATTTCATTTCCGCAGTATCCCCAGGGCATTCGGACCTTGAAGTCGTTAGGTTTGGTCGGCATCGGTTCTTTTGCCTGTGGGTATTTACTTAATAATTCGTCAAGCAAAATCCATTGGAATTTTTTATTCCCGTCATATTCTTTCACCAATTCTTCTTTTCTCAATCCGGAATCATCTGCTCTCGAAGCCAATAAAGGTTTGATGTGACTGAATTTCTTCCGATAATCATCCAAGGATTCAGACGATTCTTTACTTGGATATCGGGTCAATATCCAGGTATCTACGGTTGTTTTACCGAAAGCGGCTCCTTCATCGGTATAAGTCGGAACGGTGGGGATGCTGCTCCCATCTAATCCAATCCATTGTCCGATCGGAACATTAAAGGTCGGATTATAGCCGTACATCATAAAGTGGGTTCGCATGATCGCTCCATCAAAACCGAATCCTTTGATGATTTGAGGAATTTGACTGTGCATCGCGTGCTCGCTCATCAAGTAAATGGGGGGCCGATAGTTAAATAATTTCTTTTCTGTTTCCAAGGCATAATAAATCTGCCGAATATTCGACTCATCGCTTATAAACACCGAAAGCGGTTGACCGTAAGTACAGGAGCCAATCCCCAAACGCCCTTTGTATTGAACGAGGTACTTCTTCAATTCATTCAATATACTCGTATTATGCACCGCAAAATAATCATAGACTTGAGCTTCATTATCCAACCCGATTTTAAATGAAGGATATTTATTCAGCCATTCCACCGCATTCTTAAGCCTTTCTCTGAAATGCTCTTCTCCCCACAAAATCAACCCTCCGTGATCGTAGGTAAGCATGTAAGTGGTATCGTTATCAACCACCGGTTGGGGTTGTGAAAAAGCAGTAGCCACCGATAGGGCAGCTACTGCTATGCAGCAAAAAATATAGTTTTTCATCTGTACATAATTTGTTTATTTAAGGTCAGATGAAGCTCGCAACAAGTATATGTTCTTTGATATAACTTGTAGATGCGGGTTTCATGTAATAACTGTTTTAAGCAACAAAGATAAGCATTTTTTTCTTACTTATTTTGCCCAAAACATTTTTATATAAGCATCGTCTGTTCCGCCCATCACCTGTATTTGTGCATTGTAATTTGCCGTGTTGTAGCTCCGTTCGGAAGACGGGTAACGAACACGGGAAGGTAATGATTTTAATACCTGTGCCGTTGGATCGGCAGGAAAATACAGTTGAGGATACCCCGTGCGCCGTACTTCGTTCCAAGCCTGCACGGGTTGGAAATAGCCGAAATTCAGCCATTTCTGCGTAATGATAGCGGCTTGTTTATTCGTTGCGGCATCCCATGCTTTTCCTGCATACGCAGTGATAACCGATTCCGCCGGAATATCCATTTTGGTTCCGGCATTGCTTGGGCTGATCGCATTTTCTGCGAAGACAAATTGTGTCGCATGCAGAATCCCGTTAATAAAAGCTGCTTTGGCATCGCCATTCGCCCATCCGTTTTGATACGCTTCCGCTTTCAGGAAATCAACTTCTGCCGGCATCAAAATAGGACTGATAAACATAGTATTGTACATAACGGTTGTGGAGTCGATACGGGAATAAATCCGTTTCGCCTCCGGCAAGGCTATATTAACCTGTTGTACTGCATACGTTTCTTGAGTGGACAATCCCTTGTATTCGCCTGCTGCATTCTTGGAATACATAACAGACAGTCGCGGGTCTTTTTCACCCGGAACGGCTAATGTTAATACATCTAACATTGCTTGGGAAGCACGACTTTGATCAATATAACCGGTACGGATATCATCGGGATTAAAAAAAGCTCCGGGGTCTTTGCTGTTGGCATCTAACTTTATGGTCTCGTTCAAGTTAGATACCAGCGGATAGTTGCCGTTCAATATTTCGGCTACGACCTGTTTGCCTTTTGAAGCTAAGGCACCTTGTGAAGCCACCCGAACAGCAAGACGTAAACGAAGTGAATTGCAATACTTTTCCCATTTGTTCAAATCGCCGTAATTGATGAAATCCTGTACAGGCAAAGCCGTCGAAGCCAAAACATTCAAATGACCATTCAAACTGTGTATGTCCGTATAAAGTTCGCCCAGTCGGTCAAGCATCATCGAATACAAATCAGTTGCCTTCTCGTAGGAAGCGTAGCTTCCTGCCACATCGCTTGTAATAGAGAGATAACCCGCTTTTGCAAATGGAGCATCACCGAAAGTATCCAATATCTGCGACAAATGATCTAATATAAACACTTCAGCTAAATCTTTGAATATCCTGTATGTGTTTTGTTCGTCTGCGTTTAATCCGTCGTAGATGCTCTGAAGTACACGGAACTGTGTCAACGTATTATAAAAGTTCACCCAACGGTTGTTGGCATAGCTGTCGTTTGCAGCATAAAGATTACCTGCCGAATTGAGAAATCCGAGTGTTTGGGCATAGACTCCTATCACGGTGTTATCCCAAGTGTACATGCGCCAATAGGAATTAAATGTATAGACTCGTCCGGTATAGAACACCCCGGTCATCAACTTGTCGCAGGAAGCCTTGGTGGTTTGTGAGGGGTCGCCATAGATACCTGAATAATCGCTATCGGCACAGGAATTGTAAGAAAGTGCTGTAGCCAATACAATGAGATATAAATATATATTTTTCATATTATTCTTTTTTAATTGATTTATATTTAAAAGCCGGCACGCAATGAGATGCCAATCGATCGGGTAGTAGCTGTAGAACCACCCATGTTAGCCTGTGTTATCCATGACGTTCCGTCGGCAGCTTCGGCATCAAGCATCGGAAGATTCTTATACAGATAGAACAAGTTACGTCCGAACAATGACAGTTGTAATCTTTTACATTTGATTTTAGAGAGAATTGTTTGTGGGAGATTATAGCCGATAGACAATTCGCGGCACTTCACATACGTATTGTCAAATATGCCGTGTGAGTAGTAAGTTACATCCGTCGGATCGTAACCGCCCCAATTGTAAGTGTACCATAGATATTCGTCGCCTCCTATCATTTTCGTATTGGGTTTTCCGTTGGCTGTAACGCCTTTCAGGATAATCCCATTATCATAAACCCGTTCTCCTTTAGGCCCTTGAGCTCCGGTGAAAGGAATCATGCTCCCGCCATTATCCACATAATAGGTCAAACCCGCGCCTTCCCCATTGTGGTACTTCAAGCTCTCTTTAATAGCTCCCCGTCCCATCATATATTGGTAAGGCATATTCATTACAGCGCCGCCGATGCGGTAATCGAACGAGATGTCGCATACAACATTCTTATAGGTTAGTGTAGTAGCAAATCCTCCGACCATTTTAGGCATAGCGTTTCCTATCTTAACCGGTTGATCGGTCAATTGATAGTAGCCATCATCCCTGATGATATAATTGCCGTTGGCATCTTGCTTGGGAGCCAAAGCATAAATGTCTCCCGCAGGTTCACCCACTTTTGAGTATAAATACGCAGAGCCGTTATCCCAGTTGGTGTGTTCTACCTGGGTAAGTCCATCTGCAATTTTTGTTACAGTGTTCCTGTTCCAAGCAATATTGCCGCGTAAGTCCCAACTCCAGTCATGCGTTTGGATAGGCGTTCCGTATAGAGAAAATTCAATACCTTTGTTTTTCAGGTTGCCAACATTCATCAACATACTGGTTCCGCCGGAAGATGACGGCAAGGAAGTTTGAAGGATTTGATCCTGTATCCGGTTGGTATAATAGGTTAATTCAAAACCCAAGCGATTTTTGAAAAATTTATTTTCCAAACCGAATTCCCATTCCATTTTCTTTTCGTTACGGATGCCGTTGTTGCCCAAATTATTTTTAACTGCATTATAAATCCATTGACCGCCAACCGTATTTTGCACATAGCCTTGAAAAGCCTGATAGATTCCCGGAGGGTTACCTGCAACACCATAGGAAGCGCGGATTTTACCGTAATCATACCATACAGGTAATTTGTCTTTCAATAATTCTGTATAAATAAAGCTACCGCTTACAGATGGATAGTAAAACACGTTTTTACCCGGAAACAGTGTGGACACTTTTTCCTGACGCAAAGTTCCGTTTATGTATGCCCAATTGTCGTAAGACAAACTCAAATCTCCAAAATAAGCTGTTTTCAAGAATTGTTTCGTGTACATATCAGCGCTTCGTGTGCTGTTACTGGCATTCAAGTGGAACCAGTTTTCAACCGAAAGTCCGCCATTCGTACCTACCGAAGTGTTGTATTCTTCTTCGGTGCGTCCCTGCCAGCCAACCATCGCGCTTAGCCCCAGTTTATCAGTCAATTTGATGTCATAATTCAACATAATGTCGCCATATATAATTGAGTAGCGTTTATTTTGCAATCCGTAATATCCCTGGTTTTTATTTAAGATGATAGGCACAGACACTTGTTGCTTGTCTTCTATCTTATCCGTAGTATAATCCGTTGCTATGCGTCCTTTAAGAGTAAGCCCCTTGATGATTTCCCAACTGGGAGTAAGGTTTGCAATCAAACGGTTGGTGTTATCAGAATATTCTTTCGCTAATATATTCCAAAAATATTCAGATACTAACGAAGAGCAAGGCGGATTCCATTCGTAACCCTCATCGGGAGTAATCTGATTTGGATTCGTATAAACCGTATTCATATATCCTTTACTCGTTTTGGTAGTATTGCGCAGATATTTTACGTCATCAAAAGCTCCTGCCATACCGCTGAAGTTATTCATCACACGACTCAAACGATAAGGAGGATTTTTAACATCCTGTATCAGGTAGGTAATTCCATAACCGAATTTGATATTTTTGGTTACGTTGTAGTTGCCTGTCAAGTTAAAATTATGCTTTCGGAAGGTAGAGTTATATTGTGTAGGCAGATTATCAACGTAGGTATAAGAAAAGCGAAAATTACTCTTTTCGGTAGAGTTTGCAACAGCCAGATTATACTGTTGAGTAAAACCTGTCCGGAAAGTTTCTGACCATGGATCGGCATTGACAGGAGAATATTTACGCACTGTTCCGTCATAATAAAGCACATCTTGACCATCATATTTAGGCCCAAAATACAATGTGGTCGGATAAGTTCTCCTGTAAGTATTTCCGTTTCTGTCTTTCCACTGTTGCCATCCGTCTGCATCGTTATTGTAGGCATAACGGTCCGGGGCAGGGATGCCCGGCCCATATTTAGTTTGATATTGAGGCATGTAGGCGATGGGATCCCATGTCAGGCCGGCATTGAAATCAACTCCCAAACCTGCAGAACCTCCGCCCGCTTTGGTTGTTATCATGACGACGCCGTTGGCAGCTTCCGAGCCGTACAGAGCAGAAGCGGCAGCGCCTTTCAGGAAGGAGATATTTTCGATGTCAGTAGGATTAATATCCGCTAAACCATTCGACTGTATGCGTTGATTCGTCCAATAGCCGTCTAAATTGGTATCGCCGTTGCGGATAGGTATCCCGTCCACTATAACCAATGGCATATTCGTTTGAGTCAGAGAATTTATTCCACGGATATTGATGGAAATCGCTCCCTGAATTCCGCCCGGAGCCGTCTGAATACGCACTCCCGCTGCCTTGCCGTAGAGAGCAGAGCCCAAATTCGGAGCGGAAGCTATCGTTAAGTCGTTTGCACTGATTGTGCTGACCGAATAACCCAATGCTTTTGCATCTTTTTTAATACCGAGAGCCGTTACAACCACTTCGCTCAATTGTTGTGAAGACGGTTCTAAAGCGACATCAATCACCGAACGGTTGTTTACGCCTACTTCTTTCGGACTGTAGCCAAGGTACGAAAAGACCAGTGTCGCGGAAGCTTTATTCGGGACATTAATCCGGTAGGTTCCGTCAACATCTGTAACTGTGCCGGTCTGCATACCTTTCACAAGTATCGAGACACCAATTAATTCATCGCCCGTTGAGGCATCCGTAACTTTACCGGTGACTGTCGGGTTTTGCGTAACAGAATGATCGGATAATCCTTCGGCATATAAGCCCACGGTTCCGATAACAAAAAACACGATTAAGAATTTCATTCGCCTGAAGAACGATGAAATTCGTTTCGCTTGATTAATTAAAGATTTTCTCTTCATAAGTTTTTAAATTAATAATAAATATTTATAATAGCACTTCACATTCTTTATGGAATTGTCGGTAATAAACGATCGTTTATTACCGACAAAAAATTACGTTAACACTATCATTTGTACACATTAATTTCATATAATAAACAAGAACAAAGGTAAAATGTTTTACAAAATAATGCAAAATTATTTATGTTATATAAACGATCGTTTAAATTAACTAACACTTTTTAATACAGGTTAAGGTTTGTTTAATAAATTTAACTCAAGGAAGATTATATTATACTAATAATGATAGAGAAACAGATGCGTAGTACAGAGGGTTAACGAAGTGCAGAGCGGGTTCCAAGGTTAGTCGTTTGCTTATTGGCTGCATGCTTTTATACAAGTTTTTATTTACATCATTTTCCTAATCCGAGCGTAAAGGTAGCTCCGATCGAATCATATTTTCCTTTCACAAATGAAACGAAGACGCCGGCATCGCCGATAACGTTTCCGATTCCATATCCGATTTCGGTATAACAGGGAAGAATAGGAGTATAGAGCTGGCTCACATAAATTCGTTCACTCAAAATATCTTCACTTACATTCTTAATGAGTCGTGATAACAGATAAGGAAATTCGTAGATCAAATGCGCTTGAGCATACGACCGGGATGCATTGTACCATTCTCTTCGCAATAACTGAAAAACGCCACCGATCGGCTCATTCCACGATTTGGGAAAATTACGTTTCTGAAATAAATTGAAATCTGCAAAATAAAGTGAGTTCGTTTTTAGAAATTTCCCTGCACTGACATAGTATTGAAAAGTATTCATTAACCCAATCGGTATTTTTTGTTGAATATCTGCTTCCAATTGCGTATAATTGCTGTTACTTCCCCAAAAACCTTTAACCCCACGGGAGAATTCAATCGATAAAGTAGGGAAAACCGAACCCATGTATTCTTTCTTCGTTCCTGCGATTCGAAGAAACGGTCGAGGTGTCCAAGTAAATCCCACCGTTGGTAGAAAAATCTGATATCGATCGGTTATTAAATCTGATACATCGCCATTGATTTCTGTTTCGTTATGAATCGCGGATTCTTTTTTATTTTTGTATTTAACAGGAAGATACCAGTCATAATTAATACCTCCATGAAGAAGCAAGCCGTTTGTAATTTCATATTGTCCTTCTATACCTGAAGAATAATGATGATAATATTTCAGATTGAAATCACTGAAATGAATGCTATCGGGAATTGCTTGCTCAATCATATCAATAAAAGCGGAATTATAGGCTTGATTTCTGTTTTGGAGCGTTAAACGGATTTCACCCATTCGGCGAGGTTGAAATAACCATTGTACAGGGACTGTGAAGTAGATTTGTTTTTCTTTGAATAAAAATCCTAAACTCGGGCTAAAAAAGAATTCTTGTCCTTCATCGTTGATTTTTTTGTATCGGAATTCCTGCCAATAAACGATGCCGTCTAACTTAGAGTAAGATAGTTTGAACGGATTAATCAATCCCGAATAACTCATTTGCGAATCGTTGTATTTGAAACGCTTGGATGAAACAAATCCCTGAGAAAAAAAATCCATTGATTTTTCCAATAGCCTATATTTATCTTTTGTTGGTGGTTTTGCAGCTCGGATTTCAAGAAGAGATTTTTCGTAGGTCGTAAGCGGAACCGGACGGTTTGCTTCCCAAAATTGTTCATCTTTTTCAAAGGCGCCGGAATCAATCAATACATTGAAATAATCTTTATATTCATAATTAATCGCTTTTTCCCGGAGAATAGAATCCCGATTTTTTACATTTTTATATTGAAAAAACGAATAATATCGATTGATCACCTCATTTCCTAATAGTTTTAAATGAAATGTTATAACCGATTTTATCGGTAAGAGAAAATTTTTTTCGGGAAGCCCGAATTCCGTTTCAATACGATAGTTGGAAAGCTCCCATTTACCTTCGATATTTATTTGATAAATAGACCATAAACTATCTGTTACATAAAGAAAACCCGAAATGAGTTGTTGATTGCGTATTTTTGGAATCACCCGGATCTGATGAATACGGTGGCCGAGCGTGTCATTTTCCGCTACATATTCAAAACGGTAATGGTTAAAAATATCTTTAATCCCCGGAATTAAAATCCGATTGTTGAATATCGCTTGATTATATATATTTACGTTTAAAAATTGCATGGTTCGCTTTCGTATATCACTGATACTTATTTGAGAACCATTAAAAGCAATCATTTGCCGGTCAAAATGATTCGGACTTTTGAAATGGATGTTAACTACCGATTCAATAAAAGTATTCTTCCCCTTTTTGTCTAAATATAAAAAATCGGGTGCATATTGGTAGAGCATGTTTTTCTTTTTTACATTTTTATCTCCTTTGATATAAGCGATTGCATCATATTCTTCAATACATCTCCCATAATAATCTCGACTTTCAAGGACTTTTAAAATAATGCTGTCTGCTTTGTTGTTCTCATCTTTTGAAAAAAGCCGAATAGAAAAAATAAAGAAAAAAATGAAACATAAAAACAAATTCTTATACAAGTATCTATATGTGATGATTTTAGCCACTTGGTAAATTTCTTTTTTAGGTATAAATATACATACTTCCAAGGATATAAACGATAATATTCATAAAAAAAAAGCAAATTTTTTCTAAATTAGAAAATATTAACTAATTTTGTACTATCAAATATTGTTGTATAACACATGCTCGAATCTGAAAATAAGGTGGTTGATTTCTCAACAAGTCTTTATGATGTTTGGCGACTATTGAATAAACATGAAAGGGAGTTGTTGCGGAAAAATGCGTACATTCAGCATTTTAAGAAGAATCAGAAAATTTATTCCGAAAACGATGTCCCTAAATATTTGATGTGTTTACTCAAAGGGAAAGTAAAAATCTACAAAGCCGGAATAGGTGGACGAAGCCAGATCATTCGGATAATCCGCCCGATGCAATATTTTGCTTATCGCGCCTATTTTGCTCAAGAAGATTATCAAACCGATGCAATGGCTTTTGAAGCATCTACAGTTTGTATGGTTCCCTTACCCTTAGTTGACGATCTTTTTCGGAATAATTTCGAGTTGTGTAAATTTTTCATCAAACAATTATCCATCGATTTGGGCATTTCTGATGAACGCACCGTGAATCTGACCCAAAAACATATTCGCGGACGATTAGCGGAAGCATTGGTTTTTCTGATTGATAACTATGGATTGGAGGAAGATAATACCATCAATATTTATTTGGCAAGAGAAGATTTGGCTAATCTTTCTAATATGACCACTTCAAATGCTATCCGAACTTTATCGATGTTTGTAGCCGAAAAAATAATTGTTTTAGATGGTCGCAAAATTAAACTTTTGGACGAAGAAAAGTTACGAAAAATCAGTTTACTTGGGTAACAGCCCTATAACAAAGCAATTTGAATAATTAATCGTGAATTTTCAAATCGGTTGCAACCACACGAGCTTTTAAGTTATCGCCTCCCTTTTTCAGTGTAACCCCGGACGGATAGAGATAATAAGAAGTCATATAATCCAATTGGTAGGAAGAGCCATCCGACATTTTTTGTGAAACCCAAGTAGTTTGAACCGGAATAAGCCACAACTTCAAATCTTTATCCGGAGCTTTTTCAATTGCATTTTGCACAACATTTGAAATATTATTGAAATCGTAGGTATAAGTAGATGAATTAAATTGAGTGGTATAGGAAGTTTGTCCGTCAGCAACCTTTTTCATTTCAAAAAAGTTCTTTACTGAATCAGGTTCGATTAATAACAATTTGGCGCTGAATGAAGTTGCATTATCGGAAATCGGAACCGAAGAAAAACTTGCACCCGGAAATTGCATCGGATATTCACCGTAATCATTAGGATATACTTTAAGAGAAAGTTTTACGTTGCTGAATTTCTTTTTCCCGATTCCCTTAACGATCTCTTTAATAGGTATGGTTAATTCGGTAAACACGCCTGCAGGCGATTTTAAATACGTTTTATCCGGATTTTCATCGGTTAGAAAAGCAGGAATTTTATTCTCAAACTTGTTGATTTGAATGATTTCTTTTGTAACCGTAAATGAAGCGCCGCTGACCACAACCGCTAAACTGTCTTCTCCGTTCACATCCTGCATCATCGTATTTCTGCTGTAGAAAAGAACTATTTCCGTACCGTTTACCGGTATCATACTACCGGTACCAAAAGTAGTTGACAGATAAGTACCCGGGAAAAAATCCAAAAACTCATTTAGGGTTTTAAGTTCCCCATTTCTAACTTTATCCAAATAGTCTTGCCCGAATTTTACCGGAAGAGGAATTGAAAAAGAATAAATATATCCCCTCGCTTGTAAAACAGAATCTGATATATTCATGTTTCGCGCCGTATAACCGCACTTAGCCAATGGATGCTTCATGTCGCAGTAATCTTCCGGATTTGCATTGGTATAGTAATTCTTATCTAAGGGCTTAACGATTGGATAGACCGTAACTTCCATAGGAGCCAAAGAATCACCTATATAAGAATAATAATAAAGATTCAAACGGACAGAGTCAATCTTGTTATCTACGATGCTATCCAAATAGGGAAACCCGACGGAAGGATAGTACTGACACATGTAGCTGCTTTTAATATTCCCATACGAAGGATCATAGAAATCTCCTAAAAAGCCGTTGGTTGTTTTAGCATATACCGAATCTACTTCTATCGTTCGTGCTTCAACGATAACCGTCGTGTCAAAAACGCTGACTTTGTCTTCTTCGGGTTGAATACTAAGACCTACTCGACCTATCGAATCTTCACACGCCATGTATAGGATGCCTGATAAAAGGCAAATGATAAGTCCTTTTGTTTTCATTTATTTAAAATTGCATCGTAAAATTGGTCAATTACTTCTATATAATTTTCATCATCCTGATAAGAAAGGTAATGTAAACCTTCTTTCGCTTTTGCATATTCGATTAAATCAGCCCGAATATTGGTCATTCCTTCAATAACACCGTCGGAAAAATCGATAGCCAATTTACTCAGATTCGTAAAGTCCGGCATTTCTTTGAGATGCTTGATATCGTTTTGTGTAACACCTTCAATTTTTAATTTCTTAGCAAAATTTTCTCGAAGCGGTTTTTTAAATTCATCTCTATATAAGGAATAGACCACCTTGGCATGCTTGAAGCAGGGGTCTCCTTTATAATGCTTTTTTATATAAAGCGGGGCTAATGCGGTCATCCATCCATGACAATGAATTAAATCAGGAACCCAACGTAATTTTTTAACCGTTTCCATGACACCGCGCACATAAAAAATACATCGCTCATCATTATCCTCAAATTCAACGCTATCCTCATCACACAATAAATATTTCCGCAGAAAAAAATCTTCATTGTCGATAAAATAAATTTGCATTCGTGCAGACTGAATGGAAGCCACTTTAATAACTAACGGATGGTCGGTTTCGTCAATGATAAGGTTCATCCCCGATAACCGTATAACTTCATGCAACTGGTTCCTTCTTTCATTAATACACCCGAATTTAGGCATAAATGTCCGAATTTCTCTTCCCCTCTCATGGATTCCTTGAGGAAGATTACGAGCTATTAAAGACATCTCCGTATCAGCAAGATAGGGCGAAATTTCTGTCGTAATATACAATATTTTCTTGGCAACCATTCTTTTTTATTAAGAGCAATTCTCTGAAATTGAGTACAAAGATAATAAAAAAAAATGATAAATAATCAAAATTATTTACTGATTACTTCGAATAACCTATTATATCCGGTTTTATTTCAATAGCTATTGCCCTCCCGGGTTTCCATTTGGCGCAGGTGTTTTGGTTTGAGTTTCTACACCTTTGAATAAACCTTTTTCTTTCTCAGCTTTGCTTTCGCAAGTTTTACATAGTTCAGTGATGTTTTTTAATGCACGAGCTTGCGCAACTGTACCGCTGAAAATTTCATCGGTACGGCTGGTATTGATATGCGGACAATCTTGATAAATATGATATTTCGTCCCCGATTTGGTCCAAAACACGTTGTTCCCACCTGTTAATTCCTCTACTCGAGAAGTTTGTTGCGAGTATTCCTCTACTGAAGGGGGATTGAAATCAGCGCTCGAAATTCCTGCAATGATCAAAGCAACGGCAGCAATTGCACCTAAAATACCTTTGGATTTGCCATCTAAATCTTTATTTGTAAAAATAAGAATAACTAACGGCAAAAAAGCGATGACTGAAATGATTACTCCCAATTGGTTTTGCAAGAAAAATTTAACGCTGTCTTTCTTTGATGCCGGGTCCAAACGATTGGCTTTTTTCCAAAGTTGTGATCCGATAACAACCAAAATTAAATCAGCTGCGATGAGCCCAATCATCCAAATCCAAGTGCTAGTTACCAAAGGCTTTGCACTTTTTAACAATACAAATATCGCTCCGACTTCAGCGGCAATAGCCAATACCCATAAAAGAATAGCATAGAGACGCAACTGTGTAGCTTTACCTTTTGCTTCAGCGGTTGGAACGAATGCAACCGTTTGCGGAGTTTCTTCTTCACCGCCTACTTTAATTATTTTTTTAGTAGTCATAAATAATTGGTATTTTTGTGTTTATAATAATAAGTCTTTATATGTTTTCATCTATACACCATTTTTTAAAGATCATAGGAAACACACTTGCATTATTTAGATGTAAAAGGTACGTGCTCGTTTTATAATGCTTAATATTTTGCAAAAATAGATAATTATTTTGAGAAAAAACCATTGATTCTTTAATTTTTTTTTCTTAAAAATGCTTACCTTTGCCGAAATTTATCCGAACTTGTTTACGGTAAAAATGCAAATAATGCTGATGACGCGGATTTAACTTCAAATATATTATTTTTCTTAACAAATTCTTATAAAATATATGCTCCCTTTTCGACCGGTAACTATCGATGATAGAGAAACCTTTCAATTTTTCTTTAACAAAGCCGACTTTGGAAATTGCGACTTCTCTTTTTCCAATATTTTCAACTGGAAACATTCTTACGGCACCTCTTTTGAAGTAGAAGACGGTTTCATGTTTATTCGCTTTCAGCCCGGCAATTATTCACCGGGCTACCTATTTCCCGTTGGAGAAGGTGATCTGAAAACTGCCATAAAACGTATAAGACAGGATGCAGAAGAAAGAACAACCGAGTTTCATATCTATGCCGTCACCCAAAAAATGTTTGATGCACTTGAGAAAGCGATGCCCGGTCAATTCCAATACGAAAAAGACAGAGACTGGTATGAATACATCTACTCTTCCAAAGATTTAATAACGCTCGTAGGGAAAAAATATCAAGCGAAAAGAAATCATATCAATAAATTTAAGCGGACCTACGAATGGGAGTATCTTCCAATCACTCGTGAAATTATCCCCGATTGTCTGTCTTTATATAAACGCTGGTGCACTGAGAACGGAGGATGCAACAGTGAACAATCATTGATATTAGAAAAAATTGCTACACAAACCGCTTTTGAAAATTTTGAAAAGTTAGGATTAATCGGTGGAGCACTGAGAATTAACGGCGAAATTCTGGCATATTCTTATGGTCAGCCATTGACAAAAGATATATTTGTCGTTCATGCCGAAAAATGTCTGTATGAAATTGATGGTGGATTTACTATGATAAACCGAGAATTTGCCGAACATAATTGCTCCGCATATACTTATATCAATCGGGAAGAAGATATGGGAATCGACTCGCTCCGACAAGCAAAACTGTCATATCATCCTACTATCCTGCTTGAAAAAGGAGAAGTAACTTTAAAATAATTCGAAATGATTCGAAACGGAAAGGATCAAGATAAAGAAATTTTAATGCAACTGTGGAAAATTTGCTTTCCGCAGGATTCTGACCGTTTTATCCGTTTCTATTTTGACAAGATTTATGTCAATGACGAAACTTTGGTTTTTATAGAAAACAATTTGCCGGTTGCTTCGCTGCAAATGATTCCTTACCAAATAAAAACGAACGATAACCTTTTTGAGGGAGGATATATTTCGGGTGCTATGACGCATCCCGCTCATCGAAAAAAAGGCTATATGGATAAACTTCTGCGAGCTTCTTTTGATGAAATGATCAAAAAAAAATACGATTATTCTTTTTTAATCCCGCAAGAAGAAGGATTAATCAATATGTACGCCAAATATGGTTTTCAACTTTGCGAACCAAATCCTCAACCTCCTGAAAACAAAGTGATAAGATCTCAGAAACAATGGTCACTGATTCAACAAATTTATTTTGAAGAAAACGGTGTTTGGTTAGAAAATGAACCTTTTTTCCCCAAGGAACACAAGGGAATGATTAAGCGGCTTAATCCTGCAGCAGAAGAAATTACAACCTTATACATGGGTATGATGATGGACACATAATCGAATGAAAACGACTTATACATACGCCCAAATCGGGAAAATCGCTTATCCAATTTTTCTAACGATGTTAATCCAAAACTTGATCCAAGTGATTAATACGGCTTTTTTAGGTCATGTTGGAGAAGTAGAATTGGGTGCTTCGGCCATCGGCGGAATTTACTATATCGCTATTTTTGTTATCTCTTTCGGGTTCAGCACCGGTGCGCAGATACTAATTGGACGACGCAACGGCGAAAAAGAATTCAAACCCATCGGTGAAATTTTCTTTTACGGCGTTCTGTTTTTGCTGATACTCGCTTTGCTTGTTTTTTTTCTTACCCGATGGTCGTCCGATTCGATTTTAGCCAAACTTCTGCATTCGCCCCATGTATTAAAAGCATCGATTGAATATTTGAATTGGCGAATAGGAGGTCTGTTTTTTGTATCGATTAATGTGATGTTTCGCGCTTTTTTTGTTGGTATTATTCGAACAAAAGTTTTGACTTTCAATGCAATATCCATGGCTTTGACAAATGTTTTCTTAGATTATGCACTGATTTTCGGAAATTTTGGATTTCCTAAAATGGGAATTAGCGGAGCTGCGTTAGCTTCGGTCATTTCGGAAGCGGTTTCTACTTTGTTCTTTATCATTTATCTGCTTGCTTCGGTTGATTTGAAAAAATATGGTTTCATAGGTATTGGTTTGAAGAATTTTCGTGTCATCCGAAATATTTTAAGTGTTTCAACCGCTTTGATGATTCAGCAATTTCTCGCTATAAGCACTTGGTTGTTTTTCTTTTTAGCGATTGAAGGTATGGGAGAAGCTTCGTTGGCAATTTCAAATATCATTCGCAGTTTTTACATGATAATCGGAATCCCTGTTTTCGCTTTATCTTCTACTTCAAGCACATTGGTTAGTAATACTATTGGAGCGGGAAAATCGGATGAGGTGATTGCATTAATCCGAAAAATTGTTCGGTTAACGCTGATTATCAGTTTTATCATAGCAATCGCCCTGTTTTTGTTTCCAAAATTGATCTTAAGAATTTACACTTCCGATCCGAATTTAATAAGTTCTTCAATTCCTTCGCTTTATGTTATATTAATTGTATTGCTGACTTTATCGGTAGGAAATGTTTTTTTCCAATCTGTTTCGGGAACGGGAAATACTCGTTCGGCTTTGATGATCGAAAGTGTCACTTTAGTTATTTATATTCTGTGGGTTTGGACAATGTCGATTCATTTGAAAGCCCCTTTAGCAGTTTGCTGGACCGCAGAATGGATTTACGCTTTCGTAATCGGACTGCTCAGTATCTTTTATTTTCGCTATGCAAAATGGCAAGGGAAAAAGATATAACCGTCAAAATCCCAATTTCTCAGATAGTTCCAACATCTTATTTATCGACTTTTTAGCCTTTAGTATCACTTCCTCATCAATAAAGATTTCAGGCATCTCATACTTCAAGCAATTATACAATTTTTCCATAGTATTTAATTTCATAAAACTGCAATCATTACATGCGCAGGTGCTGTCATTCGGAGGCGCCGGAATAAAAAGCTTACCGGGATTTTTAGTTTTCATTTCATGTAAAATACCGGATTCTGTTGCCACAATAAATTCTTTTGCAGGCGATTTTATCGAATAATTTAACAAGGCGGAAGTAGATCCTACAAAATCGGCAATTTTCAAAATCACGCTTTTACATTCAGGATGAGCTAGAATCAAAGCATTGGGCTTTTCTTTTTTCAATTCCAAAATTTTTTCTAACGAAAATCGTTCATGTACATGACACGAACCTTTCCATAAAACCATATTTCTCCCTGTTAGGCTGTTTATATATTTTCCAAGATTTTCATCCGGCCCAAAGATAATCTTCGTTTCAGGAGGAAAACTCTCTACAATCTGCCGGGCATTGGTAGATGTCACCACAACATCCGTCAAAGTTTTTACGGCTGCCGATGTATTGACATACGAAATCACCGTATAACCCTGATGTTTTTCTATAAATTCCTTAAATTCATTTGCAGGACAACTGTCGGCTAATGAACATCCGGCATTTAAATCGGGAACAAACACCCTTTTTTCGGGTGAAAGAATTTTTGCTGTTTCGCCCATAAAATGAACGCCGCACAAGACAATAATATCCGCATCTGTATTAGCTGCATGTTGCGCTAAAGCCAAACTATCGCCAACATAATCTGCAATATCCTGAATAGCAGGTTCTTGATAATAATGCGCTAATATAATGGCATTTTTCTCTTTTTGTAATTCTTTAATAGATTTCACTAAATCTATTTTTTTAAGAACAGGAATATTCAAAAATCCTGCAGGTTTTGAATTATCATCATTCATATTATTTATATTTTAAATTTAAAATTTATTTATATTATTAATGATTGACTGTTGAAAAGTATAATAAATTATCGTCTTAAATTTTGTTTTTTAACTTATCAAACAAAGGTAATCAATTTTCATTTATTATCAACATTCAAATTCTTTGTTAAATTTTTATTATAAAAGAATTTAGTTTTTTCTCAACAGTTAGTTAATAAAATATAACGTTAAAAACTTTCTTTTAGGTTTGTTTGTATAGACTGTTAAAATTACGCTCATATTTTTTTATAAAAACCGATTAATTAATTCACAGAATAAGAAAATATTTTTATGTATATATTTTTTTATTAAAAAAAATCAACCGATGATTGCAAGTTATTAACATGATTAGGGGATGGCGAGTCAAGTCGACAATGACAACTAACTTCAATATTCTCTAAAAACCAACACCTTACCATTATCAAATTCGATTGTAAAAGAATCGCTTTCGGCTTCATTCAGTGTGGCTTGCCACCACGATGAAAGTTTTCTTTTTTCTAAAGGATAAAGCAAATTGTGAAAAGTAAATACAGTATCGGGATGCAAACTAAAGATTGAAACTTGTTCTCCGCTATAGCTTTTTAATGTAGCTGTTTTTAATAAAGGAGTAAAAACGCCGTAATCGGTAAGCATTTGTATGTTTGCTTTTTCAGCGTAATCGATTAATAAGGAAAGATTACCTAAAGTATGGTCTTCCCGTTTTCCCGTTGCTCCCAGAATAGTAATCTCCTTCCAATTATTTTCTATGCAAAAATAAACGGCTTTTGTTAAATCGTTGGTTTCCTGTTCAGCTTGATGGATAAGAATAGAGGCGAACTGATGCTTTATCTTATCAGAAACACTGTCTAAATCTCCAATAATGAAATCAGGTTTTATTTTTATGTTCAGAAGATTCTGTGCAGCCCCATCGCAGCAGATAATTCGTTCTGCGTTGTACAAAGATTTAAGTGGATATGAATGACCGGGAAAACTCCCGTTAGCTAAAATCACTGTATAAAAATTTTGTATAAGCGGAATCATTGTTGTTTAATAGTTTTACGCCATTCTATTAATCCGACAAAGGAGAGGATACTGTAAAAAGTGAAAAGAATAGCGGTTGGATATAATTTTTGATGTATATATAAACCTGTAGCAAAGATATTTGCGAATATCCAAATATACCAGCATTCTACAATTTTCTTAGCTGTCATCCAAGTTGCAACAATACTCAAGATAGCTATTAATGTATCCGAAGCAGGAACTTGCGAATCGGTGAATCGACTTAAAATAATAAGTATTGATAGGAATAAAAGAAGAAATACAAGTATTAATAAAAAAGTTGTTTTCATATAAATACGGTTAAAACCCTGATTCTCATTGCCTGCTTTTGATGAAAATTTCCAGCAATATAGGCCATAAATCGACATAAGAATGTAATAACAATTTAATCCCATTTCGGCATACAATTTAGAGAGAAAAAAAATATAAACGTAGAAAGCGGAGCTAATAATTCCTACAATCCAAAAAAACCACTTTCGGCGAATTTCCAAAATTAAATAAATGAAAGCCAGAATAGCTCCCGTAAATTCAAACCAATTATTATTTATCCATTCATTCATAATCTTTCGCAAAATTATATTATTTTTGTCGATTATATTTATACTTCATGGTTTTAAATTATATATGGATTAGTTTTTTTGTAATAGCTTTCATTGTAGGAATCTGTAAAATGATTTTTACCGGAGATTATGGTGTTTTTACCGAAATGATGAACGCTTTATTTGCTGCGGCAAAATCGGGTTTTGAAATCTCTCTGGGTTTGACGGGTGTTTTATCATTATGGATGGGATTTATGAAAATAGGTGAAAGAGGTGGAGTAGTAACAACTTTAGCGCGTTGGAGTTCGCCTGTTTTCTCTCGCCTTTTTCCCGACATTCCCAAGGGAAATTCAGCGCACGGCTCCATTTTTATGAACCTTACTGCTAATATGTTGAATTTGGATAATGCGGCAACTCCATTAGGATTAAAAGCTATGCAGGAATTGCAAGAACTGAACGATCATAAAGATATCGCAAGCCGCTCAATGATAATGTTTATGGTTCTTAATGCTTCCGGATTGACAATTATCCCAATTACACTAATGGTCTACAGGGTGCAAATGGGTGCCGCAAATCCTGCCGATATTTTTATTCCCGTCCTGATTTCCACTCTGTCAGCAACCTTAGCAGGTTTGTTATTTGTAGGCATCAAACAGAAAATCAATCTATTGGATAAAGTATTGCTGGGATTCATTGGTGGAGTAATTCTGCTGATTGCAGCTATTGTTTATTGGATTCAGTCGCTTCCACAGGAAAAAATTTCAATATATTCGGCTTTGGTAGCCAACTGTTTGTTATTTGCTATTTTAATAAGTTTTCTTATTTCAGGATTAAGGAAAAGAATCAATGTTTACGATGTTTTCATTGAAGGAGCAAAAGAAGGTTTTAAAACGGCTGTAATGATCATTCCTTATCTAATTGCTATTTTAACCGGTATAGCCTTGTTCCGTGCATCTGGCGCTATGAATTTCCTGACAGATGGGTTAGCAAATATTGCTGCTTTCTGTGGTCTCCCCACCGATTGGGTGAATGCTTTTCCTACTGCGCTAATGAAGCCGTTAAGTGGGAGCGGTTCACGTGGCATGATGATCGACGCAATGAGAACTTATGGAGCCGATTCTTTTGTCGGTCGCTTATCCTGTATTTTTCAAGGCACTACCGACACGACTTTTTACGTAGTTGCGGTTTATTATGGTGCAGTCAATATTAAAAACACCCGATACACAATTCCTGCGGCATTATTCGCCGATCTTGTGGGAATAATAACTGCAATTGCTGTCGGGTATTTGTTTTTTTATAAAAGATAGTAAGAATATGGCAATTACTTATGAAACTGTTGATGTTGTATTTCCAAAAATAAAAAGAAATGAAACTACCCGTTGGATTAAACAGGTAATTGAACGACAAAATAAAAACGCAGGTGCTATCACTTACGTATTTTGTTCGGATGAGGAAATATTAAGAATCAATCAATTGTATTTAAATCACGACTATTATACCGATATTATTACTTTTAATTATTCGGAGGGCGATAAATTATCGGGCGATTTGTTTATATCTTTAGAAACAGTAAAAACAAATGCAAAGAAATTCAAGACAGATTATAACCGGGAATTAAGTAGAGTGATGATTCATGGAATATTGCATCTTTGCGGTTACGAAGATAATACGCCAATAACGAAAAAGGCGATGCGTTTAATGGAAGAGGAAACGTTACGATTATTAATTAGATGACGTTTAAATACGACATAATCGTTGTTGGCGGAGGACATGCGGGTTGCGATGCAGCTGCTGCAGCGGCGAATTTAGGTTCAAAGACATTGTTGATAACTATGGATATGAATAAGTTTGCCCAAATGAGCTGTAATCCTGCGATTGGCGGGATTGCTAAAGGGCAAATTGTTAGAGAAATAGATGCGATTGGCGGGCAGATGGGCATTGTTACAGATAAAACCGCTATTCAATTTCGGATGTTAAATCGCTCCAAAGGTCCTGCCATGTGGAGTCCTCGAGCACAAAGCGATCGCTCTCAGTTTATAAACGAATGGCGAAAAACGTTGGACAATATTTCAAATTTGTTTATTTGGCAAGATGTCGTAACAGAATTAATTATTGAGGGAAATCGAATAAAAGGCGTTAAAACATCATTAAATGTTTCCTTCCATTCTTCTGCTGTAATTTTAACTGTTGGAACTTTTTTGAATGGACTTATTCATATAGGAAAAACACAAATAAAGGGAGGACGAATCTCCGAACCGGCGTCTTTTGGAATAACCGAACAATTGATTCAAATTGGATTTGAAAAAGACCGTATGAAAACGGGGACCCCTGTTCGTATTGATGGGCGAAGCATTGATTTTTCACAAACGGAAGAACAAAAAGGAGAAATGGATTTTCATAAATTTTCGTATTTGGATTTTTCACCGCGCCCGCTCGGGCAAATGAGTTGTTGGACGCTTTTTACCAACGAAGCGGTTCATTCTGTTTTGCAAAAAGGTTTAACTGATTCGCCTTTGTATAATGGGCAAATTAAAAGTATCGGTCCTCGCTATTGTCCAAGTATTGAGACAAAAATAGTTACTTTTTCAGGAAAATCCCAGCATCAATTGTTTCTCGAACCCGAAGGAGTAAATACGAATGAATATTATTTGAACGGATTTTCATCGTCTCTTCCCCTTGAAATTCAACTGAACGCTTTGAAGCAAATTCCTGCTCTCAAAGATGTCCGAATTTACCGCCCCGGTTATGCAATTGAATATGATTTTTTTCCTCCTACCCAATTGAATCCGACTTTGGAAACCAAACGAATTAAAAATTTGTTTTTTGCAGGACAAATCAACGGAACTACAGGTTATGAAGAAGCCGGATCGCAAGGTTTAATTGCCGGAATTAATGCGCATATAAACGTACATGGAGGAAACGAATGGATTTTAGGGCGTGACGAAGCATATATCGGCGTTTTGATTGACGATTTAGTAACCAAAGGTGTTGATGAACCCTACCGGATGTTTACTTCTCGTGCCGAATATCGCATCCTTCTTCGTCAGGACGATGCCGATATGCGCTTAACAAAAAAGTCATACCAATTAGGTTTAGCTGATTCAAAGCGTTATGAATTACTGCAACAGAAAAAAAACGAAATTGAACGATTGGTTTCCTTTATCCGTAATTATTCCGTTAAACCGCATACGATTAACTCGATGTTGGAGTTTTATGATACATCTCCATTGCAGCACGGCGTGAAATTGATTGATATCATCCTACGTCCTCAAATCAATATTCAAACGGTTGCCAAACGATTGCCAATTTTCCAAGAACAATTGGATATAATTCCGAATCGAAAGGATGAAATTATCGAAGCGACAGAAATTTTACTGAAATACGAAGGCTATATCGCACGCGAAAAAATAATAGCTGAAAAGATTAATCGTTTAGAGAATATAAGAATTCGTGGTAAATTTGATTACAACGCTATTCAATCTTTATCAACCGAAGCAAAACAAAAGTTAATGTTGATTGACCCGGAAACAATTGCTCAGGCATCGCGTATTCCCGGAGTTTCTCCAAGCGATATAAATGTTTTGTTAGTGTTATTAGGTAGATAAAAATGTTCCACGTGGAACAATGTAAAAAAATAAAAAAATATGAATATTGAAAAGTTAGCAAAAGCAGTTCGTAATGTTCCCGATTTCCCCATTCCGGGGATTCAGTTTAAAGATGTTACAACTTTATTTAAAGACTCATCTATACTGCAAGAAATCGTTGAAGGCTTATATGAAATTTATAAAAACAAAGGAATCACAAAGGTTGTTGGAATCGAATCGAGGGGATTTATTTTGGGTCCGCTTTTGGCTTTTCGTCTAAATGCCGGATTTATTCCAATTCGTAAACCCGGCAAACTGCCTGCTGCTATTTTTGAAGAATCCTACCAAAAAGAATATGGAACAGACACAATCCAAATTCATCGAGATGCGCTGGATTCCGGTGATACCGTTTTATTGCACGACGATCTACTGGCGACAGGTGGTACAATGTATGCTGCGGTCAGGTTGATTAAAAAGTTTAATCCACGAAAAATTTATGTGAATTTCCTGATCGAATTAACAGATTTAAATGGAAGAGTTGGATTTGATTCGGATATTCAAGTAGATTCGATAATAAAATATGATATCTGAAGAAACATTAACGTCGATATTATCTTCCATACCTGAAACTCCGGGATGCTATATGTATTTCGATGATAAGGAAACAATCATTTATGTCGGTAAAGCCAAAAATCTAAAAAAACGAGTTTCTTCCTATTTTAATAAAACAATAGAAGACTCGAAAACACGGATAATGATTCGAAAGATTAATGCCATTCGTTATTTAGTCGTTGATTCGGAAGAAGAAGCGTTTCTTTTGGAAAACAACCTGATAAAAAAGCACAAACCGCGCTATAATATCATGTTGAGGGATGATAAAACCTATCCTTGGATTGTTGTCCGTGACGAACCTTTTCCTCGCGTTTATTTAACCCGTAAAAAATTGAACGATAAATCGCACTATTTTGGACCTTATACCCGGTTAGTCAATATTAAATATCTTCTACAACTATTGACTACTATTTATCCGATTCGAAACTGTTCATATGATCTATCAAATGAAAAAATCAAAAAAAATAAATTCCGCCTTTGCTTGCAATATCATATCAAAAGATGTTTGGGTCCTTGCGTAGGCTATCAAACCGAAGAGGAATACAATAAAAATATTCAGTTCATTGAAGAAATTTTAAAAGGGAATATTCGTTTAGTAAGTAGAAAGGTATATAAGGAAATGATGCAGTTGGCAGAAAATTTACAATTTGAAGCAGCAGAACAACTGAAAGAACAGTATCGAATTTTAGAAAATTATTCTGTAAAATCAACTGTAGTAAATCCGTCTTTGCATAACATTGATGTCTTTTCATACGATGAAAACGGAAATTCTGTTTTCATCAATTATTTACATATTTCTTCCGGAGCGGTTGTGCAAGGCTATACAATTGAATACAAAGTGCAGTTAGACGAACCGAAAGAACAGATATTAGGAATGGGAATTATCGAATTACGAACTCGATTTGGAAGTAAAGCAAAAGAAATCATCGTGCCATTCATTCCGGATATTGAACCGGAAGGGGTTGAATTTTTCGTACCTCAGCGAGGCGATAAGAAAAAACTCTTGGAACTATCAGAAAAAAATGTGCAACAATACAAATTAGATCAATTGAAACAAGCCGAAACTTTAAACCCGGCACAACGACAAACCCGTATTTTAAAAACACTTCAAAACGATTTACACTTAAAAGAATTACCCGTACACATCGAATGTTTTGATAATTCCAATATCCAAGGGACAAATCCTGTCTCAGCTTGCGTTGTTTTCAAAATGGCGAAACCGGCTAAAAAAGATTATCGACATTTCAATATAAAAACCGTTACCGGTCCCGATGATTTTCAATCAATGTATGAAACTGTTTTTCGCCGGTATCAACGTCTGATAAACGAATCGCAACCTTTGCCGCAGTTGGTTGTTATTGATGGAGGAAAAGGGCAATTACACGCTGCAACAGATGCTCTGAAAGATTTGAATATTTATGGTTCAATTTCTATTATCGGGATAGCTAAACGATTGGAAGAGATTTATTTCCCTGAAGATCCGATTCCATTGTATATTGATAAAAATTCGGAAAGTTTGAAGTTGATTCAACAATTGCGCGATGAATCGCATCGTTTCGGAATTACGTTTCACAGAAATAAGCGGAGTAAACAGCAAGTAGCGTCAGAGTTGGATTTGATCAAAGGCATCGGGTCTGTGATAAAAGAAAAACTTTTGAAAAAATATAAAAGCGTGAAACAAATCAAAGAAGTCCCGGAAGCTGAAATTGCTGAATTAATCGGAGAAAAGAAAGCTGCCTTAATTAAGGCGGTATTAATATAAAAATCTATGCGAGTAGTTATTCAACGAGTTTCTAAGGCATCGGTTTCTATCAATGGACTACTGAAAGCCTCGATAGAGCAGGGAATTTTGGTTTTGGTGGGGATTGAAAATTCAGATGAATCGGAAGATATTAACTTTTTAGTAAAAAAAATCGTAAATCTTCGTATCTTTGACGATTCAAATGGAGTGATGAATTGTTCGATCTTGCAAACCGGTGGTGAAATATTGTGTGTAAGCCAATTTACCTTACACGCCTCAACAAAAAAAGGGAATCGTCCGTCTTACATTCGAGCGGCAAAACCCGATTTTTCCATACCCATGTATCATTTGTTTTGTTCCGAATTATCTAAAGCTTTGGGAAAAACAATCCAAACCGGAGAATTTGGCGCAGATATGAAAGTAGAATTAATCAACGACGGACCGGTTACCATTCATATGGATTCAAAAAATAGAGAATAATGATAGAAATGAAATGATGACAATTGAAGAAGCGCAATTTAAAGTAGATGAATGGATAAAAAAGTATGGCGTCCGGTATTTCTCTGAACTTACCAATACCGTGCTTCTGATGGAAGAAGTTGGCGAATTGGCCCGAATTATGGCTCGAACATACGGCGATCAATCTTTCAAAAAATCGGATTTAGATAATGATTTGTCCGATGAAATGGCTGATATTCTATGGGTTCTATGTTGTTTAGCCAATCAGACCGGTGTAAATTTGACGGAGGCTTTTCAAAATAATATTCAAAAAAAAACGTTGAGAGATAAGCGAAGACATAAACAAAATTTGAAATTGAAAGTAGAATGAGTAAATACAAAGAGGCACTTAACAATTTCGGATCCGATTTACCGGAAGAAGAAGTAATTCGGAAAACGGCTGAAATAATCAATAAATACGGAGGAAATAGTACGCCGGGAGTTTTGAAACTTTTGTATTCCTGTATTGATTTAACATCCTTAAATACAGAGGATAACAAAGAAAGTATTTGGCGATTTACGGAAAAAGTTAATGATTTTGACGGATCGCGATCGGATGTATCAAACGTGGCTGCGATATGCGTTTATCCCAATTTCGTATCAACCGTGAAGGAAGCGTTGACGGCTGATGTTAGGATTGCTGCTGTTGCCGGAGGATTCCCTTCGTCGCAAACGTTTACCGAAGTAAAGATTGCCGAAGTCGCACTTGCGGTTGCCGACGGAGCGGATGAAATTGATATTGTTTTAAATGCAGGCGCTTTCTTCGAAGAAAATTGGGATTTACTATGTCAAGAAATCGATGAAATCAAAGAAGCCTGTCGGAGCGCTCTATTAAAAGTTATCCTCGAAACCGGATTGTTAAAAACAGCATCCAATATTAGAAAAGCAACGATTTTATCGATGTATTCCGGCGCCGATTTTATCAAAACCTCAACAGGGAAAGAATATCCGGGCGCAAGTCCCGAAGCAGTATATGTTATTTGCCAAACCATTAAAGAATATTACCGCATTCATCAAAAAAAAATAGGGATAAAAGTTTCAGGAGGAGTTCGAACCGCTGATGATGCCATTAAATATTATACGCTTGTAAAAGAAATATTAGGTAATGAATGGCTTGATCCGCAATATTTTAGAATAGGTGCGAGCAGTTTAGCAACAAAATTATTAGAAAAAATATGATTCATTTTCTAAAAAAATATTGGTTGAGTACATTGGTAATAATAGTAATCCTTATCCTTTGTTTCATAAATACAAAACCGTTGCCAACAGTTCCTGTACATGATTTTGATAAGATAGTACATTTGATCATGTTTTTAGGTCTATCGGGAGTAATTTTCTTCGATAGTACGAGATATTTACGATTCCCGATAAGTAATCTGCGAATCTTTTGGAGTACCTTCTTTTTTCCAAGTGCATTAGGAGGCTTAATAGAAATCCTGCAAGGGGCTTTGACAAAAACCCGTTCCGCCGATTGGCGCGATTTTGTTTTTGATATATTCGGGACAATTATTGGAATGGGGATTGCATTATTTATCAATCATTTTTTTCTTAAAAAGGGAAAACTTAGCCTTGGATAAGATAAAATTTAGCGATATAAAAAAATATTTCTCATTTAAAGCAATTATTTTGAATAATTTTAATACCTTTGTCCCTAAATCTTAATTAAAAAAGATAGTTTAAATTATTATTGTCAAACTTTTAATGTTTATTTAAAAATGAAAACGAAATTATTTTTGTGCGCAATGGTGCTTTTTGCAGGAATTGCATTTTATTCATGCAAGCCAAGTGATGAACAATTACAGAAACAAGTAACGGCAGGAATCACTGCTGTTTCTTCTGCGATTTCTTCTGAAGTAAAGAAAGGTGAAGTTACTCTTACCGGCGTTGTAAATTCTCCGGAATTAAAAGACGCTGCAGAAAAAGCCGCCGCGGCGGTTAAGGGAATATCTAAAGTGGTTAACAACATTGAAGTTCAATTACCTCCCCCACCGAAACCGGTAGTTACTCCTGATAATGCATTGCAACAAGCTCTTTCTTCAGCTGTTGCTGCCGGCGGAGACGCTTTTAGCAAAGTGGCCGTAGCTGTAAAAGACTCAGTGGTTACTTTAACGGGTGAAATTAAAAGAGCCGATTTACGAAAAGTAATGCAGATTGTAAATCAAGCTAAACCTAAAAAAATTGATAGTAAATCTTTAACAATCAAATAAAATGGCTTTACAGGATAAATACAGTAAATTGATTGCATACGCTAAATCCGCCAATGTGAGTAATTTAAGCGTTGTTGACAATGGCGACGTTTTAAATATCAGCGGGAAGGCTACTCAATCTGTTAATGATCAACTGTGGGACATTTATAATCAAATTGATCCGGATATGAGTTCCGGAGATTTGGTGTTGAGTATTGATGTTGTACCCGGTTCGGAAGAAATATATGAAATCAAATCGGGAGATAGCTTGAGTAAAATCGCAGGTAAATACCCGGGAATGACTTGGCAAAAAATCTTTGAAGCAAACAAAGATACAATTAAAGATCCCAATTTGATTTATCCGGGACAGAAAATAAAAATCCCTGTCTGATCACAGATTAAAGTGTATTGAATGAGCCGGAGGAAATGACTCTGAAAAGTCAATTCCTCCGGTTTTTTTTCAATTTTCCCTCTCGATTATATAATCATTCAACCGAATAAGGCTTATTTTTGCTTCGGAATCGGGGAAGTCGTTTAATAATGCGAAGTTGTGTTCTTTGATTTCTTGCATTTTGGAATAAGCATATTCTATTCCTTTGTGTTCTTTGGCGAAATCGGTTAGTTGATTTATCGTTTCCGGTGAATAAATCCGGTTTTGAATCAGCGTTAAGATTCGTTCAGAATCCGATTTGGGAGCTGTATTCAGCGCATAAATCAAAGGCAAGGTAATTTTTCCTTCCCGGATATCATTTCCGGTAGGTTTGCCGATATTACCCTGGTCGTAATAATCAAAAATATCGTCTTTAATTTGAAAGCACATTCCTAAATTTTCTCCGATTAATCGGAGCTTTTCCTGTATATCAGAATTTGCGTTTACAGAAATAGCTCCCATTTCGGAACAGGAAGAAAGAAGAAACGCAGTTTTCTTCCATATCACTTCGAAATAGCGCGTTTCATTAAATCGTAATTCTTTAGAAGCAATCAATTGCGCCAATTCGCCTTCGGCTAAATTTTGCGCCAAGCGGGAAATAATATCCAATACGGCAAAATTCTGCGACAGAATCGCTTTCGTAATAGCCATCGCTAGAATATAATCGCCCAAAAGAACAGCTACCCGGTTGTCATATTTGGCATTCACCGAAAGTTGTCCGCGCCGCTCCATTGTGTTATCTACCACATCGTCGTGGATAAGCGTTGCTGTATGCAACAACTCAAGCATTACAGCATAATCTATTGATTTATCATTTGTTTCTCCGCAGAGTTTCGCTGATAATAAAAGAATAAGCGGCCTGATTCGTTTCCCGTTTTTACCGGAAATAAAATCAATCATAGCTTGAAAGTCATTGTTATGACCACGCAAAGTTTCCATGAATAGTCGGTTAAAAATATCCATCTCTTTTTGTACCGGCTGAGCGATGCGTTGTAAAGTGTTCATGTGTTTAATTAAACTCAATATTTCGCAAAGATAAAAATAATATTTAAGAAAGAATAAAAATGAGAAGATGTAGTTAAATTTTTATATCTTTACCATCAAATTGAAAAAAATGAAACTTTTTTTATTAGATGCTTATGCATTGATTTATCGTTCGTATTATGCGTTGATTAAAATGCCGCGCATTACTTCAAAGGGTTTGAATACTTCCGCTATTTTCGGTTTTGTGAATACCCTGGAAGAAGTTTTGAAAAAAGAAAATCCTACGCATATCGGAGTGGTTTTCGATCCGCCGGGCCCTACGTTTCGTCACGAGGCCTACGAAGCGTATAAAGCACAGCGAGAAGAAACGCCCGAAGTGATCCGTGCATCCGTTCCAATAATTAAAGATATTATTCGGGCATATAATATACCAATCTTGGAAGTCCCTTATTACGAAGCGGATGATGTAATCGGGACGCTTGTTGCGAAATCCCCTGCTGACTGCAAAGTTTTTATGATGACTCCTGACAAGGATTACGGACAGTTGGTTAATGAGCATGTTTTCATTTATAAACCGGCTTATCAGGGAAATGAATTCAGCGTTTTGGGTATCAAAGAAGTGAATGAACGATACGGTTTGAATGAGCCGAAACAAATTATTGACTTATTGGCTTTGATGGGCGATAAATCGGACAATATTCCGGGTTGTCCGGGAGTAGGAGAGGTAACAGGGAAAAAATTAATCGCCGAGTTCGGAAATGTTGAGAATCTGATTGAGCATACCGATCGATTAACCGGCAGTCTGAAAGCCAAGATCGAAGAAAATAAGGAAGCTATCCTTTTTTCCAAATTTTTAGCTACAATTAAGACCGATGTGCCGGTTGAATTTGATTCAAATGCATTAATTCGGGATAAAATAAATGAGCCGGTTTTGCGGAAAATATTCGATGAATTAGAGTTTCGTCAATTATCAGCACGGATTTTTGGGGAAACAAAGATCGTTCCGTCCGTTGCTCCTGCTGCTCGCAAAGTGCCGGTTCAAACCTCGCTTTTTGATATTCCTTCCGATGAAAAGGAAGAAAATAATTTTTCTTCCACACAAGTAAATATTCAAACGCTTCCTCACCGCTATTCCCTTTTAGACACACCAAGCGATATTGCCGCTTTCATCGAGAAAATCAAGCAAAAGAAACAGGTAGCTTTCGATACGGAAACCACAGGAATTGATCCTTTAACCGCTGAGTTGGTAGGCATGTCGTTTGCATTGCAAGAAGGAGAAGCCTGTTTTGTCCCAATCCCGGCAAATAAGGAAGAAGCCGTGAAAAAGGCCGGACTTTTTAAAGAAATATTGGAAAGCCCCGATATCCTGAAAATCGGACAAAATATCAAATTCGATATCAATGTTATAAAAAAATACGGAATTCGTACCAAAGGTCCGATATTTGATACCTTAGTTGCTCATTATCTTCTCAATCCGGAATATCGCCATAACTTGAATTATTTAGCGGAAAACTACCTGAATTACCGAACGATTCATATCGAAGAATTAATCGGAACAAAAGGGAAAAATCAATTGAATATGCGGCAAGTCCCTTTGAATGCATTGGTTGATTATGCTGCCGAAGATGCCGATATTACCCTACGATTGAAATCAATTTTTGAGGAAAAAATTTCAATAAATAATTTTAACGATTTACTTTACAATATTGAACTCCCTTTAGTGAATGTCTTGGCGGATATGGAAGAAGCCGGTGTGCGCTTGGACACGGCAGCGCTCAAGCAATCGTCTATTGATTTAACTCGATATTTACAGGAAGTTGAAAAGTCGGTTTATGAATTAGCCGGAATCGAATTTAATATCAGTTCACCTAAAATGGTGGGAGAAGTTTTGTTTGACCGGTTGAAAATTCCGGGAACCTCAAAAAAGACCAAGACCGGGCAATATACCACAGGAGAAGATGTTTTGGAAAATCTGAAATCAAAACATCCGATTGTGGAAAAGATATTGGAATACAGGAAAATAAAAAAATTGCTGAATACATATATCAATGCGCTGCCAACGCTCATAAGTCACGTAGATGGGAAAGTTCATACAACCTATAATCAGACCATTACGGCGACCGGACGTTTGAGTTCTACCAATCCGAACCTTCAGAATATCCCTATTCGAGATGAAGAAGGAAAAGAAATCCGAAAAGCATTTATTCCCGATGAAGGCTGCCTGTTTTTGTCTGCCGACTATTCGCAGATCGAATTGCGAATCATGGCTCATTTAAGCGAAGATAAAAACATGATCGACGCATTTCGTAAAGGGAAAGACATTCATGCGTCTACTGCCGCCCAAATTTACAATATCCCAATCGAACAGGTAACACGCGATATGCGACGCAAAGCAAAAACAGCCAATTTCGGGATTATTTACGGTATCTCCGTTTTCGGGTTGAGCGAACAACTGCGCATTCCAAGAAGCGAAGCCAAAGAACTTATAGATGGGTATTTTATAACTTATCCTGCTGTGAAAGAATATATGGAAAAAAGTATTGAAAAAGCGCGTCAAAACGGCTATGTAGAAACCATTTTTCACCGGAAACGATTTCTTCCCGACATTAATTCGCGGAATGCGATTGTTCGTGGATATGCAGAACGAAACGCCATCAATACCCCAATTCAGGGTTCGGCAGCGGACATCATTAAGCTGGCAATGAACCGGATTTACAAACGTTTTCAGGAAGAAAAACTCCAATCAAAAATGATTATGCAAGTGCATGACGAGTTAAATTTCAACGTTTTTCCCGATGAATTGGGAAAAGTGAAAGAAATTGTCGTCTATGAAATGGAGAATGCCGCTCATCTGCAAGTTCCACTGATTGCTGATTGCGGAGTCGGGAATAACTGGTTAGAGGCGCATTGATTTTTTTTGTACTTTTGCGGTTTATTTGATTCAGGAATGGCATTGGAACCGAACATAATCATCAAAGGAGCGAGGGTTAATAACCTCAAAAACATTGATGTAGAAATTCCGCGCAACAAATTTATAGTAATCACCGGCTTATCCGGCTCCGGAAAATCGTCCTTAGCTTTCGACACTTTATATGCCGAAGGCCAAAGACGTTATGTCGAAAGCCTTTCTTCCTACGCACGTCAATTTCTGGGGCGTATGAGTAAACCCGAAACCGACTATATCAAAGGGATTCCACCGGCTATTGCCATCGAACAGAAAGTGAACACACGCAATCCGCGTTCGACTGTTGGAACTTCTACCGAAATCTACGATTACCTTCGGATGCTTTTCGCTCGCATCGGTAAAACGATTTCGCCTGTTTCCGGAGAAGAAGTCAGAAAACACAATGTAAGAGATGTCGTTGATGAAATGTTAAATTACCCTGAAGGAACCAAATTCTCCCTGCTGACGAAAATTCCGGCTCGAAAAGATCGCAACCGAATGAAGCAATTAGAAATTATTCTTAAGGAAGGTTTTACCCGTGTGGAAATCAATGGAACTATTTATCATATTACAGAAGTACTTCCGCAGAAATGGACTTTTCCATCGGAATTTGACCTTTATCTTTTGGTTGATCGTCTGACAGTTTCCAACGACCCAAATACTGTTTCCCGTTTGTCTGATTCGGTCGAAACAGCTTTTTTTGAAGGCGACGGTTATGCGCTACTGAGGTTTAATACAGAAGCAGGCATTGTTTCCAAAGAGTTTTCCGGCAAATTTGAGGTGGATGGTATAGAGTTTGAAGAGCCTTCCGATTTGATGTTCAACTTCAACAGTCCGGCAGGCGCTTGCCCGAAATGCGAAGGATTCGGAAAAATAATCGGCATAGATGAAAACTTAGTCGTCCCCAATCAATCGCTATCGATTTACGAAGATGCGGTTGTTTGCTGGAAAGGCGAAAAAATGAGCGAATGGAAAAACGATTTTATTCAAAACGCTTCACACTATGGATTTCCCATCCATCGTCCGTATTACCAATTAACAGAAGAAGAAAAAAAGTTGCTTTGGAAAGGGAAAGGAATCTTGAAAGGGATCGACGATTTTTTCAAATATGTAGAAGATAATTTATATAAAATACAGTATCGGGTATTACAAGCTCGTTATCGCGGCAAAACCGTTTGTCCGGCATGCAAAGGCAACCGGCTGAAACCGCAGGCAATGTATGTGAAAGTCGGAGGAGAAACTATTTCCAATTTGGTGAATCTTCCAATAAGTAAGCTGAGGGATTTTTTCAATGACTTGAAATTAGACGAGCACGATGCTGCCGTTGCCAAACGTCTTCTTCCGGAAATCAATTCCCGCCTTCAATTCTTATTCGATGTCGGTTTAGGATATTTAACCCTCAACCGCTTGTCTTCTACCCTTTCGGGTGGAGAAAGTCAACGGATTAACTTAGCGACTTCGCTCGGTAGCAGTTTAGTGGGTTCGCTTTATATTCTCGATGAACCAAGCATCGGATTGCACTCAAAAGATACCGGCTTATTGATTAGGGTTTTACGTCAATTACAGGCATTGGGAAACACGGTTGTAGTAGTGGAACACGATGAAGAAATTATCCGTGCGGCCGATTACATCATCGATATTGGTCCTGAAGCGGGACTTTGGGGCGGCGAAATCGTCTATCAAGGGGATTTGAACGAGTTGATAGCTAATCCTTTTGCGCGTCATTGCGAGGGCGATAGCCCGAAGCAATCCAGTGAAAATGAACAATCCGGATTGCTTCACTCCGTTCGCAATGAAGGGAGTTATACCGTGCGTTATCTGACCGGTGAAGAACGGATTCCCATTCCCGCTCTCCGCCGCAAATGGAATAATTATATTGAAATCACAGGCGCTCGCGAAAATAATCTGAAATCCATTGACGTCCGGTTTCCGTTGAATACTATGACCGTTGTCACCGGTGTCAGCGGTTCAGGAAAATCGTCGTTGGTACGGGAGGTTTTCTATCATGCATTAAAGCGGCATTATGAAAATAATAAAGATTTATCCATTCAATTGAAGGATATTTCGGGCGATTTACAATTGATTAACGAAGTAGAATTTGTTGATCAGAATCCCATAGGTCGTTCTTCACGCTCGAATCCGGTAACCTATATCAAAGCTTATGACGAAATCCGGAAACTGTTTTCAGAACAGCCGCTTGCCAAACAAATGCACTTCACGCCGGCATATTTTTCGTTCAATGTAGAAGGAGGGAGATGTGAAGAATGTAAAGGCGAAGGATTGATCACCGTCGAAATGCAGTTTATGGCAGATGTCGTGTTGGAATGCGAATCCTGTCACGGAAAGCGCTTCAAACAGGAAGTGCTGGATGTGGAATATAGAGGCAAATCCATTTACAATGTTTTAGAAATGACCATCGACGAAGCCGGTGTCTTTTTTGGAGAAACGACAGGCAGTCAGGAAAAAAAGATTGTCAAAAAATTAAACTGCCTCAAAGAAGTTGGTTTAGGATACGTGAAATTGGGTCAAAGTTCATTCTCCTTATCCGGAGGTGAAAATCAGCGGGTGAAATTAGCCTATCATTTGGGAGAAGAAAAAGCGCAGCCTACATTGTTCATTTTTGACGAGCCAACCACCGGCTTACATTTCCACGACATCAAAACCCTGCTGAAGGCCTTCGATGCTTTGATCGATCGCGGACACACCCTCGTTGTCATCGAACACAATTTAGAAGTAATTAAATGCGCCGACCACATCATTGATTTGGGGCCTGAAGGCGGAGAAAAAGGAGGTTACATTGTCTGTACCGGTACGCCTGAACAGGTGGCAGCCTGCGCCGATTCTTATACCGGCCGGTTTTTGAAAGAAAAATTAGTCTGAATGTTTTTTTGCGCATTTATGTCCCATAATTGCATATTTCATATATATTAATTAACTTGCGGCGTTTTTCAACGATCAAGAATGAAAGATTTTTTTTCCCTGCTTAAACGACTAATTCCACCGTATAAAAAATATTTATGGCTTAACATAGTGATGAATATATTGACGGCGCTACTGAGTATATTTACTTTCTATTTGATTGTACCCATACTGAATTTATTATTCAAAGTGAATAAAGATGTTTATTCCTATATGCAGTTTGACTTTTCTTCCGGCGAATCATGGCGTCATGTAAAAGAAATAATAATAAATAATTTTAATTGGTATATTTCTCATATCCTTGAATCAGAGGGAGCATCGCGGGTATTGCTTATTTTAGCGGCATATTTGGTAATAACTACAATTTTTCGCGTCACAGCCATGTATCTTTCTTTTTATTACATGATTCCAATACGAACAGGCGTTGTGCGCGACCTGCGCAACCGGATCAACGATAAAATCCTGTCGTTACCTTTAGCTTTTTTTACAGAAGAGAGGAAAGGCGACATATTAGCACGTATTTCAGGCGATGTCAACGAAATAGAGTCTTCCATCATGAGTTCGCTGGATATGCTTTTCAAAAATCCTATCCTGATTATTGTATATGTGACGGGGATGTTCATTATCAGTTGGCAATTAGCGCTTTTCGTCCTTTTCTTGCTTCCTGTTGCGGGTTATATCATGGGACAAATCGGTAAAAAGTTGAAAAAACGTTCATTTCTTGGGCAACAACAATGGGGATATTTGATGTCGCAGATAGAAGAAACGTTGAGCGGTCTGCGGATTATCAAAGCCTTTAACGCTGAAGAAAAAGTATCCAAACGCTTTCACGAACAGAATAATATTTTCAGGGGAATCACCCATCGTATTTTCCGTCGACAGCAATTGGCGCATCCTATGAGCGAATTGTTGGGAACAGTGGCAATTGCCATTGTATTATGGTATGGCGGTACTTTAATTTTGAATGGACAGGGTTCTATTGATGGAGCAAGTTTCATCTATTTTCTGACCATATTTTATATGCTGATTAATCCCGCAAAAGATTTATCCAAATCCGTTTATTCCATTCAGAAAGGCTTGGCGTCTATGCAAAGAATCGATAAGATAATCAAGGCGGAATCGAATATTTTAGATCCGAAACATCCACTTCCGGTTCAGTTGAACGATCGAATCGAATACAAAAACGTTTGGTTTAAATACAATGAGCAATGGGTGATAAAAGGGGTTCATATTAAAATCCCCATAGGAAAAACCGTTGCTTTGGTTGGTCAGTCGGGTTCCGGAAAATCAACTTTAGCCGATTTATTACCCCGCTTCTATGATGTTCAGGACGGACAAATCACTATCGACGACGTGAATATTCGTGGCGCCAAAGTGAAAGATGTCCGTGAATTAATGGGTATTGTCAATCAGGAAGCTATTTTGTTCAACGATTCCTTTTTTAATAATATCGCCTTTGGCGTAAAGCACGCTACACTGCAAGAAGTGGAAGATGCTGCAAAAATAGCGAATGCCCACGAGTTTATTATCCAAACGGAAAACGGCTATGAAACCGTTATTGGCGATCGAGGCTGCAAACTTTCGGGCGGACAGCGCCAGCGCCTCAGCATCGCCCGCGCGGTGCTAAAAAATCCGCCGGTATTGATTTTAGATGAAGCGACTTCGGCATTGGATACGGAATCCGAACGTTTAGTTCAGGATGCGCTGGATAATCTGATGAAAAATCGTACAACGCTCGTGATTGCCCATCGGCTCTCGACTATCAAAAATGCCGATTGGATTTATGTCATGCACGATGGAACCATCGTCGAACAAGGCGCTCATTCGGAATTAATCGCTTTAAACGGATATTACAGCCGATTGTGCGAAATGCAATCGTTTTAATGACACAGTCTGCCCGATTGCTCACAACGTGGTGGCGGCAGTGCATTTTGTTATCAGTGCTTTTCATTTATTCAGTTCATTTTCGCCTTAGACTAAACCGGTCTAACTCCAAGATGCCCATCTTTGAAAAAAGCAGTATTTTCGTTTAAATAATATAAACAGCTACCAGGATAATTTGTAATTTTCTGCCACTCTTTATTTTAAATTCAAGTCGCCAAAGAATTTTTAATTGCATTTATTTTTGCCTCGCGTTCAAATGAAAATGATTTACTTTTAAACCCACATAGTTCATAGAGTTGTTGTGCTTTTTCAAGATACTTTTGAGAATTGTCGCATTTATTGTTGAAACCAATTTCAGAAATAATTTCTGCCAAAACCTCAATATTTTCAACGCTAAATCCTTCAAAAGTTTTTATGTATTCACTTGTCTCTTCAACGCTCAAGTCTAAAAATTTCTCAAAGTCAAAACTCATTTTATTCAACAGCATTGCTTTTGTTTCTTTAACTTGTTGTTCAAGAGTTATTGCCAAATTCCCTTTTCCTCCAAAAAATTTCTGTCGAATAGCACTCATTATTGCTCCGATTTTCTCAATTTCTCTCAAAAGAAAATCTCTTTGTTCCATATGTTTAAATTTTTATGTCTTTTCGGGCGATTGATGTTTTATTCAATTTTTCTCATTTCATATTCTCGAACTTAACCATTCTGAAAAATCAGCAATCGTATAGAAAATTTCATCCGGGGATAATTCTTTCAGTTTTTCAGAGTTTCTCAAATTAGCCCACGCTGCAGAAACAACAGGAATACCAACTTTTTTACTTGCGATTATATCACTTGGAGCATCGCCAACATAAACAAATTCATCTTTAACAAAATCTACATAATAATCCAATACATTTTGAATTCCTTGCGGTTTACTTGCCCCACTGATTATTCCTGTTTCTATAATCTCAAAATAATTGTTTAACCGAAATTGTTTCAATGAAATAGAGGTGCTGTGTTTTCCCTTTCCTGTTACCATTGCAATATGTATGCCTTTTTCTTTTAAAATTTTCAAAACGCTTTCAATGCCTTCAAATGGCATAGGACACATTTCGTGGTATATCTCGTAATATTTCAAATAATCTGAAACACCTTTATCATAAAATTCGGGTGCAAACTGCATAATTGTTCCCTCTTCCGAAGGTCCAAACGTAGCCATAATTTCTTCATCGGAAATTGAACGTTCAATAAGTGGTTCAATTGATTGGCGAAACGCTTTTACACAAAGAGGAACCGTGTCTCCGATAGTTCCGTCTAAATCAAAAATTACTACTTTAATTTTATACATCATTTTCTTATATTTTGATGTACACGCTGTAAACGATACAGTAAATAAAAGAAGTAATACTTCCTGCTACAACTCCAATAATCGCTGATAATAATAAGGTGTCCATATTTATTTTGTTTTATTTTAAACGATATTTTCTCTTAATAGGTAAGTTAAACTAATTATTTTGCTACTCGTCGTGAATTAGTTTTAAATAAGGTTCCCATAATCGTTTGCATTTTTAAATTATTCCGCAAAAATACATCTTTTTATAATGCAAAAAAACTTTTTTCGTGATTAATTACTAACTAATGTTTCACACTTCGTTCTAATTAATTGACAAATAGGGTATAACACGAAGTGTAAAAGTGTATCTATTTGAATATAAAATAATTAACATTTACAATTTATTAATATTTAAATTCACAATGTGCGGATTTTTACAAAAATTCTGTCTTCTTCCAACATATCCTTAACTTGTGCTAAAATGGCTTATTATTAAATCCATCGAATTTCTTTCAAGTTTCGTTTAATTCCCCTTTGGTATTTATATTTTGAATAGCCAACAATCATTGAGGTAATAACTTCCTGTTCGTCAGGAATGCCAAACATATTTTTTAAAACCTTATCTTTATTGATTGCCGGCGGAATAATATCCATAATAGAACCGCCTAATCCAAGTGAATGGGCAGAAAGAACACCGTATGTCGCTGCTATTGAGATGTCTTGATTAATGTCTTCGCCATTTTTATCAGCAAGGAATAATATTATGGCAGGCGCATTGCGAGTAAGTGTATCTTCTGTTCCTTCTTTTAAGGCAGGAATTCGACTTTTTAATAAAGGTACCAAATGGTATTGCATCATTTTGAATTTTTTATTACCCACTTCTTTCCTAATGAAAAATCGGATAATCACATTTTTCATCATTTTCAGTAATCTTTCGTAAAAGTTAATCATAAAAGGTAATGCTTGCCTTATTAATTCAGTGTTTTGCACAACAATAATGTTTGTTCTCAGTGGAGGGAAACTCGGAGGTGCAAATGAAATAGCTTCGACAATTTTTTCAAGTAATTCTCTTGGTACGGGTTTATTTTTAAAATTTCGAATAGCCCTGCGGGTAATAATTAAATCATAAAACGATTTTTTAATGGCGTCTTGCTCATATTGATGAGGCAATTCAAAAAAATCTGTTTCATATGACAATCCATCAATTAAGACAGATTTTGTATCGCATACAGCCATACACTGTCCACACTTGAAACAAGTTTCTACTCGTTCCGGTCTGTACGCTTTTTCTCCCACTTCGTTTTTTGTCAATATTTTATTTGGACAAACTTCAACGCATAACATACATTTTTTACATGTTGAGTGATTAATGAATATAGTTCTTTTCATATTGTTTTTATCTATTTTTCAGATTATTATTTCGTTCAAATTTGCCTTAAAAGAGCAAAAGTTGATGTTACCTGCTCAATTTTATTTAAAATAACGATAAATAATTTCCAATTTATCCGATTTAGATAAATTTCCGGGGTTAGAACCCATACGATTTTCAGGAATTACAGCATTATGTTTTTCAAAATGCTCAATCCAATATGTCGGCAAGTTTCCGTCAGCATCACGAAAATTCATATTAATAGGCTTAAAAATCGGTGTATTTTGTTTGTCCAAAAATGAAACCTCAACCAATTCGCTGCAATAGTAAGCATCGTTATCGGGGCAAAAAACAAAATCGTATGGTTTTCCCAACAGGTTTTCTGCACGAACAAGGGCGTGGGGAATAAGTTCGTGATATTCCTTTTTCAGCCTTCCGACAGCAACAATTGGTCTTTCTTCCAAAATTGCCGAACGTAAAATAAATGTATCTAAAAGTGTTTTAGTAACTCCTGACGGTATTGCTTCAATTACAAATATCGTATCGTTTTTAACGAGAACAATTCCAACGTGCGTGTAATTAATGTTGCTTTCTCCAATAGTTACTTTGGCTATCGTTTCACTCATTCTACCATTGTCAACCTGAAATAGTAAATCGCCCGTTTGAAGACGAAAACTGTCAACTGAAGTCGAACAGGCACAAAACAAGAAAATAAAAATGTGAATAAAATATTTCAACTTCTTCTGTAAATTTTTCATCATTGCTTTATTTGTCATTCATATTATATCTCAACGTTCAATTTTCTAATTAATTGTCCACTCCGCATTCAAAGCAAGAGTATTTAATGGATTATTAGCTGCCAAACGAATTCTTACTACAACATATATTGCCTCCAATTTTCTTTTAATAAAGGAACGCTTACTTATTTCCTTTTTTTCTCTCAATAATCTATGTCAAATTTTTGAGTGTAAAGTTACATTGTGGCTATGCTAAATCATTACCTAACAAAAATAAGACTTTCTAACTATTTGTGGATAAGGTTTAAAAGCGAAAAAATAGACTGTTAGACACAAAGTGTCGGACGAGTTGCGCCTCCGCTCACGCGAAACCGCTTCTTAGCAGCAGTGCATTTTTGCCCTCTTACTCATCAATAAATTCTTTTATCATATTCATTACATCAACAGGAATTATGTGTAAATGTCCCTGATTTTTCATCAAGTGGACTTTAACATTTGGAAGCGTTTCTTCTGCCTTTTCAATAACCTTTCTGCCGGGGAACATACAGTCTTTTTCTGCTGCGATTACAAATGTCGGAACTTCACATTTTTCCAATTTTTCCGCTTTCACATTGCTTGGCATTTCCATTTTTACATTCACATATTCAAACGAACTTTTAACCATTTCAAGTGTATCAGTATCAATATTTTTCTCGTCAATTGCCATTGGCAAAATCGCTTTTTTTAACCAATTTTCTTTTCTTGTCAAAATGTAGAAAAGCATTGGGATACCCATTGTAAATGCAAGGTTCAAAGTAGAAACATTTGCGATTGCAGAAGGAACAATCAAAACTGATTTTTCAATTTTTTCGGGCGCGACACACATTAATTTCACAAGTATGCCACCGCCAAAAGAGCCGCCCAAACAATTCATTTTTTGAAAACCAAGTCCGTCGATAATGTCTGCCGCCCATTCGCCATATTCCATATCTTTCGCCGAGAGGACTACTTGTGCGCTTTTCCCGGGGTGTCCAATTGTGTCAACTGCGTAGATACAATAATGTTCAAACAATGCGGAGAAACCCGACAAATAATAGGGTGTTGTACTGTTTCCGCCATGAAATACAAGCAACGGTTTTCCACTCGAATTGCCCAATTTTATTAAATGAGATTTTCCAAACCTTGTATCGACGAACAATTCTTTATATTCAATATTAAGAGATTTTAATTGTCTGTCGTACAATTCTGTCACAATTGTCTCGCCGTGTTTGCTTTTATATACATTTATATTTTTCATATCTGCCATTTATCAGACTTATAATTTCACTTTGTTGTCCCACCGCACTGTCCCTCATTGCAACCAACGTGGTGGCGCCTTCGCGAGGGCGGGGATTTCGGTAAGGCTCGGACGAGAGCAAAAGATGATGTTACCTGCTCTGTGTCAGAAGAAACTACACCCCCGCTTGCGTGAAACCGCTATCTCGTTATCTCGTTATCTGTCGTTTTTTCGCTTCATACCTTTTCCTTAATTGATTTTCCAATATCCTGTTTTTTATACTGACATTTCCTGTTGGAATGGGTTCTTTTTGTTGCTTTTCGTCTGTTTCGGAAATATCAGAAATCGAACCTTGTATGAGTTGTATCGAAAAATCTAATTTTCTAACAATAAAAAATTGGATATGGATATTACCCTGTTCTTCTCACGCGTCAGTTCTTTGCGCAGTGTCAGCCGCATGCGGACTAATGACCGGTCTTCCTGCGTTTTCTTTTGCGGAATATGTATCTCCTCTAAATCATCGCTGCTGAGCGAACGGGCTATTTTCCGGCAATCTCTTTTATCCGTCTTGAAAACTCTTTCTTTTTCATTGGTCGGAATGTCTGCCGCATGAACCACCATGCTGTGAACGCCTTGAGCAACCAAATAGCGATGTGCCCAAAATCCGCAAAATCCTGCTTCGTAGGCTGAATAATATTCCGCTCTTTTTTATGGACATCTATTCCTACGAATATTTTTTGTCCTTCAAAATGTAATTTGTTCCTTTGTGCTTGCATAAGTTTTGAATATTATTTTTGTTATTATTCTTTTACAAAGTTAAATAATACTCTTGACTTATGCTTTATTGTTTAGCTGAATTCGTCAATCCGACTACAAACATAGGAACTCGTTAGAGGCAGTGCATTTTTGTCCTTTTCCCTTTTTCATCCTAACCAATTTAACGCTTCGTTTGTAATTTCTTTGTACCAAACTTTTTCGTCCGTACTTGTTTCGGCGATTTCATTTGAACGCTCAAAAAAGCGTTTTACTTGGTGTGGCTGTGGCGTATATGAGGCTTTGTATGAATCCTCTACCATTTTCTGAAACACACTTAACGGCAACGGAACAATTGTCGAAAATCCACCGTAATAACTGATGTTCATTTTGTGAAGTGCGTAAAAATGCGCAATGCAAGCCTCGTTGATTTCGGGTGCAATGAAAAGACAATAAGACGGTTTGCCTGTTTCTTTCTTCCATTTGGCAAGGTGGCGGGTTACAGGTTCGCCTTCTGTTTCGTATTGGCGTTGCCCCATTTGCATTGTAACTTCTACGGTCAGTCCAAAGTCGCCATAATCACAAACAATATCTGCCATATTACCTTGTGCAGTGGACATTGGATTACCGAAATCGTCAAATTTTAAATTCGATGAAACCGTGCCTCCGTCAAGCATTGTCATTGCCCGCCAAGTATTCCATTCGAGCATAAGCGGTGCATCATAAAGCGATTTATCTGAAATTTGGGAGTAAACAGCGCTAATGTCGTCATATAAACGGTAATCTTTTATCGCTAAAACTTGCTCTTGTAGAATTGAGTTTTTACGTTTTTCTGTTTCTTCAAAAAATATGTCTTTCAACTGCTGTAAAGTCGCTGTTTTTTCGATTTTGATTTGAGGAAATTCTTTACTGATTTTTTCTATCAATAACATACGATTGTCCGTTAATAATTGCGGAATGGCTGAATTTCCCAAATAATCGGCATATAGTTTGTCGTTATCAATGAAGCACGGCTTTCGGTCGGTATTATTTAAAAAGTACTCTACATCTACTGTTTTTTCAGGTGCAATGGATATTGATTTTCCAATGTGCGAAATGTTTACAAACCCTGTTGCTCGCAAGTAGCGAAACAACGCATCTGTGTAATCGTGCATATTGCTTGCCTTGGTTTGTAGAAATTTTTCAAGTGTGCGGTTTTTGCTTTCACGAGTTTTAGTTTTTCCTTCCGCAATTTCGTCTTTGTAAATTGCTCGCAACTCTGTCTGCAACTGATTATGTCTAAATGCTTTGTAACTCAATTCTGTTGTCGCTTTTTCAATTCTAAATTGCTCTATTTTAGCAACAATATTGCCGAAAATTCTGTAATCAACCAACTGTAAGCCAAATATCATTGCTTCGTCAAAACTCAAAGAGCCAAAATGCCGTATCAATCGGAATATTTCAAGATAGGGTTTTACGTAAAAGTCTGCTGCTTTTTCGGTAGGGATATGAAATGGTGATGGTAATTGAAACTTCAAAAGTTGTCGCAAAAATATTTCCTCTTTGCGTTTTACGGTTACAAGTTCCTGCCCTGCTTTTGTAAGGCTGATTTCGGGCGACAGCAAAACAAATCCTAATGCTTTGGGTGCTCTGTTTATCCTGTCTCTTGCACTAAACGCGGGGTCGTTGGCTACTTCGCCGAAGAAAAAGTTTTCTTCCCGCAACAACTCCATAAATGCTGTTTGTGTTTCCGTATTCCATTTTTGTCCCGAAAAATGAGTGTTCAACAACTCAACTTCAGGAATCATACGAAATGGGGTTCTCGGAGATGTTGTGATAAACAGGATTTTGCTTTCTATTCTTGCCATATTCAATTGTTCGGGAAAAGTGTTTTGTGATTTGTTGTATAATTGGCAACCAAAATATGTGTTGCAACCGACTTAAACCTGTTGCGAATATTGACAGAATAGTTTTTTGCGTACTCATCAATAATCATATCGCCATATAATTTTTCGGTCAGCGATGTCCTGCCAATTACGAGTAATGCTTTGCAATTCAGATTTTTAAAATCTTTTGCAAGTGCAGTATGGCACTCGTCATTGAAACCGTCTTTGTATTCTTCGTTGCCATAGTCAGAAAAAATACAGTCGTAGGGCGGGTCTAAAAACATAAAATCGTCAGACTTTACCAAATCAAAAACATTTTTGTAATCAGTATTGTAAATTTCTGTGTTTGCCAACAAAATGCTATGTGCTTTTGTTACCAAAGATGTGTTTAAATGCGTATATCTTCCAAATGGCACATTAAATTCGCCTTTTGAATTGTAGCGAATCATACCCGAATAAGCAGTTTTGTTAATAAAGAAGTAAAGCAAGGCATCGGAATATTTTTTTTCTGAAAGGTCGTTGAACATATCGCGGATTTGGTAATACAATTCTTCGTTTTTGTCTTCAACTCTTTCGTTTGGCGTTTGGCGTTTCAAAGCGTCAAACTGTCGGCGGTTGGTTTCGTATATTTTTTCTATTTCGTCAAGTTCTTTGCGCAAGTTGGAATAATCGTTTTTTACTCCCCTGTAAAAAGCCATTAACTTTGAATTTATATCGTTGATAACCGCTAGCTTGGGCTCCAAGTGAAAATATAAAGCCCCGCCACCGAAAAATGGCTCAATGTACCGACCTTTGTAGGTTGGTATATGCCTCCCGATATTCGAGATTTCGTTGGACTTTCCGCCTCTGTACTTCACTAATGGTTTCATCTATTCATCAACAATTTTCAAAATGCAAAAATACAATTTTTATCTCACATTTTTTCAAAATTTTCAGAAATGGTACGATTTTTTTCTTGTTTCTCTGTCAACCGTTGCATGTCCCCGCATTGCCTCTAACGTGGTGGCAGCTTGGCGGCAGACGGGGGCATCGGTAAGGCTCGGACGAGAGCAAAAGATGATGTTACCTGCTCTGTGTCAGACGAGACTGCACCCCCGCTTGCGTGAAACCGCTCGTTGGGCGAAGGTCTTTTTCTTTTTAATAAACCGTCTCAATTTCAATATCATTAATCTTTCCTGTTTTCAGGAATCGTCTATAATTTTTAGGATATTTAATTTTAGGTGGCTTAAATGCGATTGTTGCCTTTAACTCAGGCATCATAAATTCTTTGTGTTGAGTATGTATTGTTTGAATTATTTCATCTGAATCCAAAGTTTCACCTTTTAGATATTTTACATAAGATTCTAAAATTATGCTTGATATTTCGTCAGGGTGGAATATTTTTCTGTCGTGAAAATAAACTTGAAGCCTTGATCCGCCCCAAAGTTCCCAATTGTTGCGCATCCAGCGACCTAATCCCATATGATATTCTCCAATTAATTCTAATGAGTTTTGAATATTCCTCATTTTCTGCTTTGTGGTATCATTTAATAATCTGTCTAATTCTGTAAAGCAAGATTTGAGGTCTGGTGGGATAAATATTCCATCTATTGAATCTGCTTTAATATTTACTATATACCTTTCTTCTCGTTCTTGTTCCCTCTCTCGCTCAATGGAATCCCTTCTATCTGTAAATATTTTACTTTCATATGTAATGTCAAACGGTTGATTGTTTATAAACTTATGGTATGATAATACTATCAGAAAGTCTCTTTCTTGAAAATCGTGACCTGTTATTGATAACTGCTTAAAATAGTTTGCCAATCTCGTTGAGTCATTTTCAAGCCACTCATCAACAATAAAAAGTCCTCTGATATTACGCAAGTCTTCTACTTCTGCCAATTTTAATTTTTCTTTTGCTTTTTTACCCAAAATATTGTCCAATATTGCGATACATTCGTCAATATTTTTAGGAATATAAAAACCATTTGAAGAAATTGAATCTGTTTGTCCAAAACAAATTTGAACAACAACTAAGAAAATCATAATCAATACATTTTTCATACCGAATATTTTATTAAGAAATATATTTTTGCAATTCTTTCCAATCATTCCTAATTTCATTCAACCTAATTTTCTGTTGCTGTACGCACGCATTGTCCGCCGACTTTCGCCCAACGTGGCGGCGGCTTCACGCAGGCGGGGGTATAGGTGAGGCTCGGACGAGAGCAAAAGATGATGTTACCTGCTCTGTGTCAGACGAGACTGCACCCCCGCTTGCGTGAAACCGCTCGTTGTGCGACGGCGATGGCAAGACAGCGGAAAATAGAAAAAACCAAAAGTCAAATCACTCTATTTTTTTGAACTCATATTCACCTGCTGTTAGATATAAATGTCCCGCCCTTTCTTCTAA
>Ga0209629_10000010_pt1 | contig 82032 bp, 77 predicted proteins | sample TergutCu122P5_FD_187286 | JGI IMG/M metagenome (GOLD analysis project Ga0209629, IMG submission 187286) | Cubitermes ugandensis P5 segment gut microbial communities from Kakamega Forest, Kenya - Cu122 P5 (SPAdes) (version 2) | ecosystem: Host-associated > Arthropoda: Insects > Digestive system...
TTCTTTTGAACGAGCGGTTTTCAGAATAGTACCGCCCTGCTGAATAATATTACTTACATTTTCCGTATGAAAATCAACAATTTCGTCGCCAATCAGTCCTTTATAGCCGCGATAAATTGCTTTAACACGTATTTCATTAAAAATCGCCGTGCGCGTAACCGCACGAATTGCAGCGTTCATTCCAGGCGCATCGCCACCCGAAGTAAGTACGCCAATAGTTTTAATTTCGTATGCCATTCCTTATATTATTTTTATTTCAAGATTTCAAGATTTCAAATTATTATATCTAAATAGAATACAATTATTTATTAGAATTTTTTTACAATCCGTTTTTACGCATCATTGTTTCGATTTGTTTTTTCCATACTAAAATGGCATCTTCTTTTTCCGTTTCGAGTACAAAATCGGTAATGTGCAGCATCATATCATTTGTGAGTTCGTTGATGCTCAAACGTATTTCAAAAAAAGCGTCTGTGTCCTTGTCTTCTTCCCATTGCAAACGAATGTAAATATATGGTTTTAAAGCAATTACATTTGCTTTTTGTGTGTGTCCGTCCCAAGTAAAAGAATAAAGATTATCTGTTTCTGCCGTTACATTGTCGGCAAACCATTCCGACATTCCCGCAGGCGTCGCAACGGCAGTCCAAACAGCACCCAACGAAGCCGTTTTTAAATCAAAATCCAATTCTATTTTTGATTTTTTCATAAAAATTCAATGATTCAATTTCCAATTATTTAATTTCCAATTTCCATTTCCATTTTTTTGTCTATGTTCTATCAGCGTAAGCGGTCTATGTTCTGTTCACTTTAAACTTTCTTTTGCGAAACAAAACGGCAGCAGTTGCTGTGCGCCTCTGATATGAAAAATTTCATTTGTTCCAAAAAGATAAATATCAATCGGTTTTCCAAAACGCACTTCGGTTTCCAAAAGCACCTGACGGCAAGCCCCACAAGGCGAAATTGGCGTATCCAAAAAACTTCCTTTTGTGTAAGCGGCTACTGCAATGGCTGTTACAGGCGTTTGCGGCTGCTGTGAATTTGCGTAAAACATTGCAACGCGCTCGGCACAAAGTCCCGACGGATAAGCGGCGTTTTCCTGATTGCTCGCCGAAAAAACCGCACCGTTTTCGAGCAAAACAGCCGCACCAACTTTAAATTCGGAATATGGTGAATACGAAGTATTTACTGCCGTTTTTGCCGCACTTACCAAGTTCTTAATTTCGTTGCTCAATTCATCAAAAGTGTATATATTTATCTTTGTTTCAATACTTTGCGATTTCATAATTTAATATTTTTTATAAAATTATTTTGGCAAAGGTAAAAATATTTTTCACAAAAAACAAACTTGCAGAAATATTTTTATTTTGATGAAGATTTAATTTTTTCTCTTTTTATCCGAGCAGAAAACTTTAATAATCAAAAAAGTACGGAATAAAATTTGAAAGTATAGATCACTATCATCTCATTCATTATTTCCACATCTAAATCAAAGGAAAGACCTTAACAGTATTTTAAAAGGATTTAGAAAAGTAGAAAATGATGTTGCTAAATTGATAACAGCAGTAGTAAGAAATCAAATGGAAAATTTTCATTGTAAGTATTTATCTGATGGACAGATGAAAGAACTTAATCCAATAATTAGAAATTCTATCTATACTGCCCTTGTTTAAATGAAAGAAAATCTAAAAGCAATAAGTGTATATGGTCAATGCCATATTCCAGATTAATGGGAAGATTGTGAGATAGTAAATTTATAACCAAATAATTAACCTTAGTATAACCCTAAAAATATCGTTTATATTACCATTATGTAAACCACTATGTAAACCGAGAAAAAAGTTTTTCAAAAATAATTTTGTGGAAAATAAAAAAAGTATTATCTTTGCAGCCCCAAAAAATTATTGGCTCTGTAGCTCAACTGTATAGAGCATCTGACTACGGATCAGAAGGTTGTGGGTTAGAATCCCGCCAGAGTCACGGATTAAAATTATTAAAATTTTTCATAATGTTTAAGTTTTGAAAAGTGCCCGTCTTTGAGAAAAAACAGGCACTTTTTTATTTTTTGTAAATTCTTTTACGCTGCATCTTCTTCGACCACAAGATTTTCGATAATAAATTCCTGCCGTTCGGAAGTGTTTTTGCCCATATAAAACGCCAGCAGGTCGCCTACGGCATCTTCTTTGCGCAGCGAAACCTGGTCGAGCCGAATATTTTTCCCAATAAAATGTTTAAATTCATCGGGCGAAATTTCGCCAAGTCCTTTAAAACGTGTTATTTCGGGATTTACGCCAAGTTTTTTTATCGCTCGCTCGCGCTCGTCGTCCGAATAGCAATAAATTGTTTCTTTTTTGTTGCGCACACGGAAAAGCGGCGTTTGAAGTATGTAAACGTGTCCTTTTTTAATTAATTCGGGGAAAAATTGCAGGAAAAAACTTATCAGCAGCAGCCGAATGTGCATTCCATCAACATCGGCATCAGTGGCAACGATAACTTTATTGTAACGCAAATTTTCAATTCCGTCCTCAATGTTGAGTGCCGACTGCAAAAGATTAAATTCCTCGTTTTCGTAAACTATTTTTTTAGTTAAACCATAAGTATTCAGCGGTTTACCACGAAGTGAAAAAACCGCCTGAGTATTCACATCGCGACTTTTGGTAATCGAACCGCTTGCCGAATCGCCTTCGGTAATGAAAATACACGAATTTTCAATCATTTCGTTGCGTTTTTCGTCTTTGGTGGGGTTGTCGTTGTAATGAAAACGGCAATCGCGCAGTTTTTTATTGTGCAAATTCGCCTTTTTTGCCCGTTCGCGTGCCTGCTTGGTAACGCCCGCAATCGCTTTGCGTTCCTTTTCGGAATCCTGAATTTTTTGCTGCAAAATATTTGCCACATCGGGCGTGCGATGCAGAAAATTGTCCAATTCTTTTTTCAAAAAATCGGAAATAAATTTATTCACAGTAACGCCGTCTTTGGACATATCACGTGAGCCGAGTTTGGTTTTCGTCTGACTTTCAAAAATCGGCTCTTCGACATTTATCGCAATGGCGGCGGTCATTCCGTTGCGAATATCGGAATATTCCATATTTTTATTGAAAAATTCCTTTATCGTGCGCGCCGCCGCCTCGCGAAACGCCGATTGATGCGTTCCACCCTGCGTTGTATGCTGCCCGTTCACAAAACTGTAATATTCTTCGCCATACTGGTCGGAATGCGTGAAAGCAATTTCAATATCTTCGCCTCGCAAATGAATAATCGGGTAAAGCGGCTCTGAAGTAAGGTTTTCGTTGAGCAAATCAAGCAATCCGTTTTTGGAAAGAATTTTTTCGCCATTAAAAATCAGCGTCAAACCCGTGTTCAGATACGCATAATTGCGAAGCATCGTCAAAATAAATTCTTCTTTATAATGAAAATTTTCAAAAAGCGTATTGTCGGGCGTAAATTCGACCAGCGTACCCGAAAGCGATTTTGTATCTTCGATAATTTCGCCGTCGACAATCAATTTTCCACATTCAAATTCCGCTCGGTGCGTTTTTCCGTCTCTGAAACTTTGCACGGCAAATTTTGAAGAAAGCGCATTAACTGCCTTTGTACCAACGCCGTTCATTCCAACCGATTTTTTAAACGCTTTTGTGTCGAACTTTCCGCCGGTATTCATTTCCGAAACCGCATCAATCATTTTTCCCAGCGGAATGCCGCGTCCGTAGTCGCGCACGGTAATATTTTCGTTTTCCAAAATAATTTCCACGACTTTGCCCGCGCCCATTCGGTATTCGTCTATTGCATTGTCTATCACTTCTTTGAGAAGCACATAAATTCCGTCGTCGGCGTGGCTGCCGTCGCCAAGTTTGCCGATATACATACCAGGGCGCATTCGCACGTGTTCCAGCGGCGCAACCTTGATAATATTTTCGTCCTGATAATCGGAATTATCCAAAATAATATTTTCCTGAAATTCGTCTGTCATCTAATAAAAAAAATTTTGCAAAAATACAAATAAATTTCAAAAAATCGTACAGAATGTCGTTGCTTTATTACCATTCGCACTTGCAATCATTTAATTGGTGCAATTTAAACAAAAAAGTAAACTTTAGCCCAATAAACATCGGAGTAAAATTTTGGTTTTTTGCTCTGTCGGAAAGTAAAAGAGCATTATATCGCGGTTCAAACAAACTATTTGCGCTTCCAATATCCGAATTCACAGGGTCGTTTATGTAAATCCCGCCATCCACTCTGTTTTTGTGAATATTTAACAAACCATAATCAATAAAAGCCGCTACACGTATTTTAAAATCATTGTTTATCAAAAGATATTTTCCAATTTCAAGCGAGGCAGCCAGATTATTTTTAAACGAAATATCGGTCTTGAAAATACGGTTGAGCGGCAAAAAATCATGATTTTCCATATTTGTAAACGGTTCAATATACTGTTCATAAATTCCGTAGGAATTAACAGTAGTATTTTTATCACCAGTGATGCTTTTTCCAAAAATATTTAAACCATATTTCGCTCCGATGAGGAAATACCAATTTTTGGGCAGTTGAAAACCAGCCATTAAGGGAAAATTTACATAAATCGCTTGATAACGGTCGGTATTATTTGTCAAATCGAAAACTCCAGTGTATGGAATACCTTCGGTGTCAATCATATCAGCCCTCAGTTGGAAATTATCAACACGTGAGTTCAAATTCCAATAATTTCCTTCAATTCCAACGGTTGCGATAAACTTTTTATAATGAAATTCATATCCCAGCCCTAATCCTGCCCCAAAACCCTGAATATCAGATACTTTAGGCAAATTGTTGTTTTGTTCGATTTTATAATTTAAGCGAGAATAGCCCGCTTCGCCCCAGGCAGAAAACCAACCGTTTGTTTGTGCCAAAGTTACGGCACTAATTGTGATAAAATAAATAACTATTAAATTTTTCTTCATTTGCATTATATTTTGTAAGTAAAAAAACGTGCAAAGGTAAAAATTTTATTAAATATTTCAAAAAAAAATTTATTTCATTAAAATTACTCTTTCGCCGAGGCGTTTTGCAAGTTTGCATTTCAGTTGTTCGAGTTTTTTGAGTTCCTGCATCGTTCCTTCGGCGTTTTCCAAATCATTATTTTCAAAAAAAATCTTTAAATCATTGGTTTTAAATTTAATACGCTCTAAAACGATAAGGTTTTTGTAGCCCAAAACAACTCGAGAAACAGTTTCTTTTCGCTGTTCAATGCGGCGAAGTTGTTCTTTTTCAAGCAGTTTTTGGTCAATTTGGGACATTTCGACCGCTTTTTTCTTTTCTTTAAAAATTTTACTCAAAATATATTTTTCTTCCATCAAATCGACAGCCAGATTATTTATTTGGCGGTCGGCGTGGCTGCGAAAAAACTCAATTACCGAATTTTTATCTTCTAAATACTTATTTTTATATTCTTGTAAAAATTTGTTATACAACAAGTTACGAAATTCAATTTTGTCGCTTTCCAATTCGCCAAAAACAAAATCGGCAACGGTAACGCGCTCGGTTTCATTTTCAAAAATCGGTTCATTTCCTTGTTGCACAAGCAGTTGCAGCAGTTCGTATTCTAATTTATCAAAAACGGTATCGGTTTTTCTGTCAATTTCACTGACTTTTTCGGTTTGTGTTTCTGTCTGATTTTCAGCGTTTTCATCAAATTTTTTCTGTGTTTTTTTCTCAAATTCTTTTTTTAGAATTTTATTTATTTCATAATAAATTTTTTGTTCGTCGAGCGCGAGCAAAACGCTGCTTTCCTTAATATATTCGGCACGGATAATCTGGTCGGGGATTTTTGCGATGCTTGCCAAAATATCGCCAATCGCCGTAGCGCGTTTTACGGGGTCGCTGGCGGCATCTTCCATCAAAAGTTTTATTTTAAAACGAATAAAATCCGTAGAATTTTTTTCGATAAAATTCTGTAAATCAGAGGCATTATTTTTTCTGGCAAAACTGTCGGGGTCGTCGCCGTCGGGCAAAAGCAGCACGCGGACGTTCATTCCTTCGGCAAGGAAAAGGTCAATTCCACGCAAAGACGCTTTAATTCCGGCAGGGTCGCCGTCGTAAATCAACGTAATATTTTTTGTAAAACGCTGAATAATACGTATTTGCCCTTCGGTAAGCGAAGTGCCGGACGATGCGACAACATTTTCAATTCCGCTTTGATGAAACGAAATTACATCTGTATAACCTTCGACCAAAAAACATCTGTCGGCTTTTTGTATCGCCGTTTTTGCCCAAAAAATCCCGTAAAGTTCATTACTTTTATGATAAATTTCAGATTCGGGCGAATTGAGGTATTTCGCTGTGTTATCGGCTTTTACAAGCACGCGCCCGCCAAAACCGACAATTTTCCCGGAAAGATTAACAAACGGAAAAATTACGCGGTTGCGAAAGCGGTCGGTAAGTTTGCCGTCGCGCTCGGACTTAAAACAAAGTCCGGTTTTTATCAAAAAATCTTCTTTGTAACCCGCTGATATTGCGGCTTTTGCGAGTTCGTCCCACGAATCAAGTGCAAAACCGAGCCGAAATTTTTCAACAATATCATCTCTGAAACCGCGTTCGCGAAAATAACTCAACCCGACGGCGCGTCCTTCGGCGTGTTTGTGCAAATTTTCGTAAAAATGTTTTTGAGCAAAATCATTGACAATCAGCATACTTTCGCGGTCGCTACGGGCAGCAATTTCTTCTGGCGTGAGGTCGCGCTCACGAATTTCAATTCCGTATTTTTTCGCCAAAGTACGCAAGGCATCAACATAAGACGACTGCTCAATTTCCATCACAAAATGCACAGAATCACCGCCTTTGTTGCAACCAAAACATTTAAAAATATTTCGCGCAGGATTTACCGAAAAAGACGGCGTTTTTTCGTTGTGAAACGGACACAAACCAATCAAATTCGCACCTCTGCGGCGCAAAGTAACATAATCGGACACGACATCTTCAATTTTTGCGGCGTCCTTAATTTGCTCTATGGTCGAAAAATCAATCATTTTATTTTCGCAAAAATACAAAAAAATAATTAATTTTTTGGACAAAAAAAAATTTTTATGTACTTTTGTATCATTATCTAATTATTACTAGTTTTTTCACTGTTTACTATTTTTTTTGGTATCCATGCTCAACAACAATACAAAAAACAATTTTGAAGAAATCACATTATTCCTCAAAAAAATGACCGTATATTTTCTCACTATTATTACAGCAATATTAGTGGGATTTTCAATACTTTACTCAATTTTTGACACTCCGATTATTAAAATCTTAACTGTAATGTGTGCCGCACAGCACATAATATTTTTATTGCTGTTTTTAGCTTACAAGGATTTTTTCAAAGAAATTTCACTTGAACCATTAATTTATATGTATCTTGCGTATATTATTATGGCTTTATACCCGATTGTCTGCATTTTTTGGAATTCAGGATATGAGATTGCATTTTTTTGGTATGCCCTTGTGCCAATTGGAATTATTGCATTCCATGTAAGAAATATTACTGTTTGGATTATTATCACTGTGGCTGTTGTATTTTCTATTTTCTTTTTGAATTCTTTTTTTCCCAAAATTACACTTTCGTATAATTTGTTAAGAAATATTAATATTATAACTATTGCTTCTACAATTGTTGTTTCAGCATTTTTTGCAACAATGTTTGTTGCAAAGGCAAAAATTGATGAGGCGGCAAATAATGAAAGTTTACGTAAACAAGAAGAAAAAGAAGAAAATTTGAAAAGAGATAAAATTCTGTACAATAATATTTTAGAATATTTAGAAAAAAATAAACCTTTTAAAGATCCGAATTTTAACGAACGTACACTTGCTCAAATATTTAATACGAACGAAAATTATATTTCACGCGCTATAAGCGCAGGTGAAAATGCAAATTTTAATTCTTTGATTAATAAATTCAGAATAAATTATGCAAAATATTTGCTCGACAGTGATGCGGTAAAAAAATATACAATCGAATATATTTATACCGAAAGCGGCTATGAGCATCGTTCAACTTTCAATCGGGCTTTTAAAAGCGTTACCGGAATGACTCCTTCCAATTATATTTCACGTAAAAACCGCATTGGATAAACTGATAATTTCTGTAATTTTGCATATAAAAAATATTTTTTTTAGATTTTTAAAAAGAAAAATATAACGTGTGCTAATTCTTAAATTTGTATAATTTTATTTTTTAATGCATTTTAAATTATTAATTATCAAATATTTATAAATAAGCATTTTTTTTCTGCCTTTAAAATAAAATTTCCATATTTAAAAAATAAAACAAGTGTACAACAATAATTTGTACGCTTGTTTTGTTTGCAATAATTTTGTATCAATTTAGGAAACTGAAAAATATAAATTGTAATAAAATTAGAATCTGTGCTGCCTCGTGAGAAGCAGCACATTTTTTTATGTTTTCTCATTTCTCAGGTTTCATTTGCGGGAAAAGCAGTACCTCCTGTATTGCCGTTTGCCCTGTCATCAGCATTACCAATCTGTCCATTCCGATACCCATTCCCGATGTTGGCGGCATTCCGTATTCAAGTGCGCGGACAAAGTCCATATCAATAAACATTGCCTCGTCATCGCCCTTTTCGCTGAGTTTTAACTGCTCTTGAAAACGTTCAAGTTGGTCAATCGGGTCGTTGAGTTCGCTGTATGCGTTGGCAAGTTCCTTGCCATTGACCATCAACTCGAAACGCTCGGTAAGTTCGGGGTTTGTGCGGTGGCGTTTGCAAAGCGGCGACATCTCAATCGGGTAATCGGTGATAAAAGTCGGCTGAATGTAACTGCTTTCGCATTTTTCACCAAAAATTTCGTCTATCAACTTGCCTTTCCCCATTGATTTATCAACTTCAATATGCAATTTTTTACAGATTTCGCGAATTTCATCTTCCGATTTTCCTGCCAAATCATACCCCGTATGCTCTTTTATTGAATCAAGCATTGTGATGCGTTTGAATGGCGTTTTAAAAGAAATTATCTTGCCGCCGACCTCAATTTCTGTTGTGCCATTGACATCAAGACATACTTTTTCAACCATTTTTTCGGTAAATTCCATCATCCAGTTGTAGTCCTTGTATGCAACATAAATTTCCATTGCGGTAAATTCGGGGTTGTGCGTTCTGTCCATTCCTTCGTTGCGGAAATCCTTTGAAAATTCATACACGCCTTCAAAACCGCCAATAATTAATCGTTTGAGATACAACTCGTTAGCGATACGCAGATATAGCGGAATGTCCAAAGCGTTGTGGTGCGTAATAAACGGACGCGCCGCTGCGCCGCCCGGTATCGGCTGCAAAATCGGCGTTTCAACCTCAATATAATTTTGCGCATTAAAATAGTCGCGCATTGATTGATAAACCTTTGTGCGTTTTAGAAAAATATCTTTAATTCCCTCATTTACAACCAAATCCACATACCGCTGACGATAACGCTGTTCGGGGTCGTGAAAGCCATCGTAAGCAATTTTATTACCCTGTTCGTCTGTTTTGTATTTTACAATCGGCAGAGGACGCAACGATTTGCTCAACACCGTAAGTTCCTGAACGTGAATGCTTATCTCGCCCATTTGTGTACGAAAAACAAACCCCTTGGCACCAATAAAATCGCCAATATCAAGCAATTTTTTGAAAACTACATTATAAAAGCCCCCTAAATCCCCCGAAGGGGGACTTGCCTGCTCGCACCGATTTGTAATCGGTGCGTTATTTTCAGGCACGGATTGCAAATCCGCGCCAGCAGGGGTTTGGGGGCTTTCTATATCATCACGGCTTACATAAAGTTGTATTCTGCCTTTGCTGTCCTGCAATTCCACAAAAGCGGCTTTGCCCATAATACGGCGGCTCATAATTCTGCCCGCCACGCACACTTGGCGTTTTGGTTCGAGGTTGTCGTCAAATTCTGCTTTAATATCAACCGAAAAAGCGTTTGTCGGATAAAGTGCTGCGGGATATGGGTTTATGCCCATCTGCTGCAACTGCTCACGAGAGTTACGTCTAAAAATTTCCTGTTCTGAAAGATGTTCCATTATATCAATTAAAAAATTATTTTTTAGAACATAGACAATAGACCGCTACGCTAATAGAATATAGACCGTTTTTGTCTATGCTCTTTGTTCATTGTGTTTTTTTTCTCTTCGCCCGCTCGCGCCGATTTTTAATCGGTGCGTTGCATTGTAATTCATTTTTCTACCAATATTGTGTGCCTGACGGCACTTTTTTTCCGTAATCTAAAGAATACGGTTAATAAAGTGTTGTCCCTGCGGGACAGATTCATTTACTATTTACCTGATTTTGCATTTGCTTTAAGCAGGTAATCAGGTTTTATATTTGGTTTATTTTGTTGTTACTCAGGTTGTTTAGTTTTTTTATCAAGTGAAAATCAGGTTTTTATTTATGATTATTATGATGTTTTCGTCTTGTGTCTTGTGTCTTATTACTTGTGTCTAATTTAACCTCATTTATACCTCATTTTTATTAACAAAACAACCTCAGTAGCAAAAGATTGTACATAGACAACCTCATTACCTCATTGTTTTTTAACTTTTTTCTTATCAATTGTTTGTTGATAAAATTTTACATAACCGTCATATTCTTCTGCATAACTTTTTGTTTTGTGATGTTCGGGTTGATTTTCAATATATTGACACAACTCGTGAACATTTCGTTTTGACACCGAAAATGCCGAACACGACTGCTGCCACTGAAAAAGCCCAACACACAAACGATTATCGTTAATAAATTTTTCCGAACTGTTTGCAACGATTGTTGCCAATGTTTCCTCGTCTATTTGCGATGAGCGGGAAACAATAAAATGAATGTGTTCGGGATTTGCATAAATAGAATACATTTTACAACCGTTATTATTGACAATTCCCGTTATGTATTTTTCAATTCTATCACGGTGTTTTTTCAAAATTAACGGCATTCTGTTTAATGTTGTAAAAACAAAATGTGTATATAAATTATTGTACTCTACTTTCATTTTTAATAAGGTAATGAGGTTTGTATTGTTTGTTATCTCTTTATTGCTACTGAGGTTGTTTTGTTTTTAAATTAGGTGAAAATCAGGTTTTTTATTAACCACTAATCATTAATCACTAACCGCTATTTTCATTCTTTCACAAACTTCCTCGTTACAACACCGCTATCCGTTTGGATTTTTACAAAATAAACGCCTGAGTGCAAATTGGAAACATCTATTTGATTGACGATTGACGATTTTAGATTTACGATTGTTTTGCCTGATAAATCCAAAATCTCAACCTTATTAAATCGTAAATTGTCAATCGTAAATCGTAAATAATCTTTCACCGGGTTTGGATAAATTCGTAATTCGTCATTCGTAATTGATTCGATGCCGGTGGTGCCGTAGTTTATGCTAAATATCCAGGCGTCGAAAGCGCCGTGGTTGGTGGAGACTACGTCTCCATTTGCGCTGGAGGTGCTGCCTGCAGCTACCCACAGGTATACGGGGTCAAACGCAAATGCTGGCATAGTCTCGTCGCCTGTGCCGCCCCAGGCTTTGTTATAGTTAAACTGGTTTGTTGCGGGGTCTATATTAAAGAGCCATATATCGCGGCTACCGTGGCTTCCGGCTGTGGCCAAGTCGCCGTCTGTAGAAGAGGATGTCGTTAAAACCCATATAGTGCCGTCGGATGCAAGCTCCATGTCGGTTCCCATGGAAGAGGCCTCATTATTTGCTCCGCCAAGGCAGCGGTTGTAGGTCAATGCATTTGTAGCTGTGTTTACGCACGCAAGCCATAGATCATCGCCGCCGTGATTTGTAACGCCTGTCAGGTTCCCATCGGTTGATGCTGATGAACCGCAGAACCATACGTTATTTGGATCTATTACATGTATTGAATAAATCCACTCCCCATTTGAGCCGCCAAAGCAACGGCTATATAAGACTTGAGCTGCCAAGGCGCTTTGAGCAGGGTCAACATGCAAAATCCAGCCATCGGTTACTCCGGCGGCCCCGTGGAAACCGGACGAGCCTGGAATACTATCATTTGACCTTGTGGCACCGCCAATCCATATAGTACCATCCGGCATAGGCTGTAAATCCAAGAAACCGTCGGATCTTGCTCCGCCAAAGCAACGGACATATTTAAGTGGTGCAGAGGAATTTTGAGTTGAATCTACGCCGACAAGCCACGCATCTGTATAAGTATTGCCTCCTGAAAAATCGGCAGATATATTGTCCTGATCTGCTGACAGGGTTTCTCCGCACAGCCATATAATATTATTACTGCCTAAGGCCATTTTGTAGAAATAATCATTATATTGACCGCCTATGCAACGGTTATATAAAATTTGATTTGTTAAAGGATTTATGTGTACAAGCCAGCCATCTATTCTACCTTTAGGCACTGCGCCAGCTAAGTCTCCATCAGTAGAGTCTGTAGAGCCGACAGCCCATATAGTGCCGTCAGACATCAAGACCATTGAGCGAAACTCATCATTACCAGACCCTCCAAAACAGCGGCTATATTTTATTTGGCTTGTTGCAGGATCAATATTTAAAAGCCAGGCGTCTGTACCCCCGCGATTTCCTGACGCTGCTAAATCTCCGTCAGTTGAAGCTGTCGAGCCGCATATCCATATGGTGCCATCAGATGCTACTTTTATATCACGACGGTCTACAGAGTAAGTATTAGTGTAATCATCATCGGAACCACCGAACAGTTTGTTAAAATTTATTCCTGCCGTAGGCGCATTCGCCCATGCAAAGTCGCCTGCCGGGGATTTTTGCTTATTTCTCGGCAAGTAGAAAAAACTTGTCTTAGCGGGCGGATTAATAACCTCGCCTCTAAGCGCGTTTATGTCTGCATTTCTGCCAAGGTTACCTGTACGAGCCGTCTCCGCAATAGTACAGGCAGGCAGCGGCTGCACATTTACTGATAAGCCCCCTAAATTTTCTCCATCAATGAGGACTTTTGCTCCCTTCCCCTGAGGGGAAGGGTCGGGGTTGGGGCTTGTCTGTGCAAAGCCCCCTAACCCCCAAAGTGGGAATAAAAGGCAGAGGGTAAAGAAGCCCCTTTTAATTTTTTCGCCCTGCGGACGAAAGACCGTTGGTTCCCCAAAGGGGAAAAAACTTGAAATAGAATTTATTGTATTCATATTCTTATAGATTTAAATTATTGATAAAAATTATTTTTCTGCAAAATTACATTTTTTTTTTGTTACTCAAGTTTTTTTTAAATCAGGTAATCAGGTTTTATATTTGTTTTATTTTGCGGTTACTCAGGTTGTTTCGTTTTTATCAGGTGAAAATCAGGTTATTTTATTTAAAATATTTTGCAAAAATAACACTTTTTTAGAACATAGACCGCTTACGCTAATAGAATATTTTTTAAACTAAAAATTAAAAACTTTCATTTACTATTTAGCCATTGACTATTTACCATTTTGCTTTGTATTTTTGTTTTGGATGATTTGGCGTGTCGGGGTAGATTTATAAAATTATCAGGGAAAACTCCGCTATCCAAAGATGATTTATTAGAAATAATTTTAGCGGGAATTCCGCCAGCTGTTACATTATCAGGGATATCCGAATTTACGACCGCATTTGCACCTATTGCAACATTATTTCCGACTTTAATATTTCCAAAAATCTTTGCGCCCGGCGCAATATAAACATTGTCGCCCAAAGTTGGCGCGCCATTATAGTCGCCGATTGAAGTGGAAGGGTGAATTCGCAGGTTTTCGCCGATTTTGGCTTGCGCACTGATAACCACCGTGCCAAAATGAACAAGGCACAAGCCCGCCCCACAAACATTTTTTGGAATAGAAAAACCCAAACGGGTTGCCAGCCGATGATTTATTATTTCAAGAAAAAATAAATACGAACGACAAAAAATATTGTTTTTATAAACATTATTCAAATATTCAATTTTTCGCAATCTTCTTTGAAAACGCAAACAATCCATTCTAAAATAATTTAAAAAAGACAATTTATTCAACTGGTGTGCAGCCAAATCCCTTTTCAAATAATAATTATATGTTTTTTTGTCCGTAATCATTATTTTTAAAATTTATTTTTCCCACAATTTTTTACAAATAATTATTCCATAAAAATACAAAATGTAAAATTCCCAAAGTAAAAATAGGATTTTCGGCATCGCTTTACCAAAAATCAAAGTTATTATTATTCCTATTAAAATTATTAAAATTGAAAATAAATGGCTGTAAAACAATGTTTTATAATTTTTATAATAAAAAATTCCTGCAATGGTCGCAAAAACAAATGAAACATCGGTTGCGATGATTAATGCGCTGACAAACGAAAACCATCGTAAAACCATTCCTTCATAAAAAATGCTTGCAACGGTTACAGTTGCCAAAACAAACGTTAAAATGCTTAATATTTGTATAATTTTTTTCATTCTTTAATCATTATTTTTACCTGAATTTTGTCGCCCGGCTGTTTGCCGATTTTTTTGCGTATATCTTTCAGAATACCAATGATATAGCAAATAGAACCGTCGGCGTTTTTCATTCCCATATTGACAATGCTACCGTCGTACGGTTCGCCGTCAAATTCGGCGTGAACTTTCACTCTGCCTTTGCCAAATTCTTTTTTCAAATCGTAAGGAAAAGCCACGTAAGCACCGTCCAAATCAGGCACTTTTTGAATTACGGCTTCAAATTCATAAAAATTTTTATTCAATGAAAATAGAATTTTTTTTGCAAAAGTACAATTTTTTTTCGCCAAACAATTAAAATGATGTATAAAATCAGTAAAATTTCCGTACATTTGCACGATTTTTTTTCTTTGATTTTGAAATCCGAAAATTTAAAATATAATATCCTTTTGCTTGGTTCAGGTGGGCGTGAGCACGCTTTGGCGTGGAAAATTGCGCAAAGTCCTAAGGCGGGCAAAATTTTTGTTGCGCCCGCAAATGCAGGCACGGCTACTTTGGCAGAAAATTTAACTTTTACCGCCAACGATTTTTCGGCAGTGAAAAATGCTGTAATTCAACACGATATAACGATGGTTGTGGTTGGGGCGGAAGAGCCGATTGTGCGTGGAATTGCGGATTTTTTTGAAAATGATGATTTTTTGAAAAAAATTCCTATTATTGCACCGAACAAATGCGCTGCGCAATTAGAAGGCAGCAAGGATTTTGCAAAGCAATTTATGCAACGGCATAATATTCCCACTGCGCGATATTTCTCTGTAAATCAGCGAAATATCGAAAGCGGAATTGATTTTTTGACAAAATTAAATCCGCCATACGTGCTCAAAGCCGACGGTCTGGCTGCGGGAAAAGGCGTGGTAATTTTGAACGATTTTACGCAGGCAGTCGCAGAATTGCAACAAATGTTGAACGGAAAGTTTGGGCAGGCGAGTCAAACGGTTGTGATTGAGGAATTTATGAGCGGGATTGAGTGTTCGGTTTTTGTAATTACGGACGGAAAAAACTACAAAATTTTGCCCGAAGCAAAAGATTATAAGCGCATAGGCGAGGGCGATACGGGTTTGAATACAGGCGGAATGGGTGCGGTGTCGCCGGTCAGTTTTGCCGATAAAATTTTTATGCAAAAAGTTGAAAATCAAATTATTAAACCGACAATCAATGGTTTGATTGGCGAAAATATTGATTATAAAGGATTTATATTTTTTGGATTGATAAATGTGAATGGCAACCCGCACGTGATTGAATATAATGTTCGCCTTGGCGACCCTGAAACTGAGGTGGTTATGCTGCGTTTAAAATCGGATATTGTGGAACTTTTTGAGGGTGTTATTAATGGAAATTTGAATGAAAAAACAGTTGAAATTGATTCGAGATATGCGGCTACGGTTATGCTCGTTTCGGGTGGTTACCCTGAAAATTTTGAAAAAGGGAAGGAAATCAGCGGTTTGAATGATGTTAAAGGCAGTATTGTTTTCCACGCAGGGACGAGCGAAAAAGATGGAAAAACGCTTACTTACGGTGGGCGTGTGCTGGCTGTAAGTTCTTATGGGACAAATAAAAACGCCGCTTTGGAACTTTCGTACCGCAACGCCGAAATTATTAATTTTGATAAAAAATATTTTAGAAAAGACATTGGTTTCGATTTGGAATAAACTAAAAGCATATTTTATATAAATTATATTTCAAAATTTCAAATTCCAAAATTTGACTACGTCGATTTTCTATTCAAAATTATTATAAATCAATAAATTACAAATATTTTTTATGTAATTATTTTTTAGAAATTATGTAAAATAAAATAATAAATAAATTAAAATAAAATGACAAATAATTTGCATATTTTCAGCACTTTACCGTATAAAGTTGCTGATATTTCGCTTGCCGATTTTGGCAGAAAAGAAATTGTTTTGGCGGAAAAAGAAATGCCCGGATTGATGTCGTTACGGGCAAAATATGGCGCACAAAAACCGCTTGCAGGCGCACGGATAATGGGTTCGCTGCATATGACCATTCAAACGGCTGTCCTGATTGAAACGCTGGCAGAACTCGGCGCAGAAGTTCGCTGGTGTAGTTGCAATATTTATTCTACGCAAGACCACGCTGCCGCTGCGATTGCTGCCGCAGGAATTCCAGTTTTTGCGTGGAAAGGCGAAACTTTGTCGGAATATTGGGCTTGCACTTATGCAGCGTTGAATTTTGGCAACGGAAAAGGTCCTACATTGATTGTTGACGATGGCGGCGATGCTACAATGATGATTCACGTTGGTGCTGAGGCAGAAAAAAACGCGAAAGTACTTGATAAACAAAATCTTGGCGAAGACGAGCGCGAACTTTACGCAATTTTGAAACAGATTTTGGCTCAAAATCCAAATCTTTGGAATAAAATGTTGCCCGAAATTCGCGGTGTGAGCGAAGAAACCACCACAGGCGTACATCGTTTGTATCAAATGTTGGAACGCGGCGAGTTGAAATTTCCCGCCTTTAACGTTAATGATTCGGTTACAAAATCGAAATTTGACAATCTTTACGGCTGCCGCGAGTCGCTTGCCGACGGCATCAAACGCGCTACCGATATTATGATTGCAGGAAAAGTTGTGGTTGTGTGCGGCTACGGCGATGTTGGGAAGGGTTGCGCCCGTTCGATGCGTGCTTACGGCGCGCGCGTTGTCGTTACCGAAATTGACCCGATTTGTGCCTTGCAGGCGGCTATGGAAGGTTTTGAAGTTACTACAATTGAAGAATCTTTGGCAGAAGGCAATATTTACGTTACCACCACCGGCAACTGCGATATTATTAAAATAGAACATATGGAAAAAATGCTTGACGGTGCGATTGTGTGCAATATAGGGCATTTTGATAATGAAATTCAGGTTGAAAAACTTAAAAATTTTCCCAAAATAAAACACGTAAATATCAAGCCGCAGGTTGATAAATATACTTTTCCAAAGGGAAATTCAATTTTGCTTTTGGCTGACGGGCGTTTGGTTAATCTCGGCTGCGCAACAGGTCATCCTTCGTTTGTGATGAGCAATTCATTTACAAATCAGACACTTGCGCAGATTGAACTTAATTCGCAGCAATATCCGATTGGCGTTTATCGCCTGCCAAAACACTTGGACGAAGAAGTTGCACGTCTGCATTTGGAACATTTGGGCGTAAAACTCACAAAATTAACCCCGAAGCAAGCAGATTATATTGGCGTAAACATTGATGGACCTTACAAACCGGAACATTACAGATATTAAAGAGTAATAAAGAAAAAATGAAGCATTTCCCCGAATACGCAGGGCTGAACCTGTCGGATGTAAACAAAGAAATCAACGAATTTTGGAAAGAAAACGATACTTTCCGCCGCAGTGTTGACGAGCGCGAAGGCGGCGAGGCATTTGTTTTTTACGAAGGACCGCCGTCGGCAAACGGAATGCCGGGCATTCATCACGTTATGGCGCGGACGATAAAAGACGTTTTTTGCCGTTACAAAACGATGCAGGGCTTTCAGGTGGCGCGCAAAGCGGGCTGGGATACGCACGGCTTGCCTGTGGAACTCGGCGTGGAAAAAATGCTCGGCATCACAAAAGAAGATATCGGCAAAAAAATTTCCGTTGACGAATATAACGCCGCCTGCCGCCGCGAAGTGATGAAATACACGCGCGAATGGGAAGACCTGACCGAAAAAATGGGCTATTGGGTGGATATGGAAAATCCATACATCACTTACGACAATAAATATATCGAAACGCTGTGGTGGCTGCTTAAACAACTGTACGACAAAGGTTTGCTTTACAAAGGTTATACTATTCAGCCCTACTCGCCCGCCGCGGGGACGGGTTTGAGTTCGCACGAACTTAATCAGCCCGGCTGCTACAAAGATGTGAAGGACAGAACGGCGGTAGCGATGTTCAGATTAATAAGCCCCACCCAAACCCTCCCCTCAGGGGTGGGCTTAAAAGTCCCCCCTGTGGGGGATTTAGGGGGCTTTTATCTTTTGGCTTGGACTACCACGCCCTGGACTTTGCCGTCGAATACTGCGCTTTGCGTTGGCGAAAATATTATTTATAATTTTATAAAAACAGAAAAACCGTACACAAACGAGCCCTGCGTGTTTATTTTGGCAAAAGAGCGTGTTTCGGCATATTTTGGCGAAAAGAAAATAGAAAATTTTGAAATTTTGGGTGAAGTTTTGGGCAAAGATTTGGTAGGGCTGGAATATGAGCAGTTAATTCCGTTTGTAAGCCCAAGCCCCCTAAATCCCCCACAGGGGGACTTTTTGCTACCTTCCCCTGAGGGGAAGGACTGGGGTTGGGGCTTGAATGACAAACCATACAACACTGCCAATCCTGCTACTTATGGAGTTTTAAAAGAAAACGCAAAAAACAGACGTAAAAATCCAACTGAAGCAGAAAATTTTCTATGGAAAAATTTGCAAAATAAGCAATTTGAGGGCTATAAATTTCGTAGAGAACATATTATTGGCGATTTTATAGTTGATTTTGTCTGTCTTGCGAAGCAATTGGTAGTAGAAATTGACGGCGGCTATCATAATGAAAAAAATCAGCAGGAAATTGATAAAATAAGAACAGAATATCTAAACGACAGAGGTTTTAAGGTAATAAGATTTACCAACGAAGATGTTTTGTATAATATTGAAAAAACACTTGAATCTATCAAAGAAAAACTTCAACAAAATTCAAATCTTCAAAATTTCACACAAGTGGATTTGCTCCCTCCCCTGAGGGGAGGGTCGGGGTGGGGCTTTGCGTTTCGCGTTATCAGTGGCGATTTTGTTACCACCGAAGACGGTACGGGAATTGTGCATATTGCGCCGACTTTTGGTGCAGATGATGATAAAGTTGCAAAGCAAAACGGAATCGTGCCGATGCTTTTGACCGACAAAAACGGAAAGCAAGTACCAATGGTCGATTTGACAGGAAAATTTTATAAAATTGATGATTTGGACGATGATTTTGTGAAAAATAATGTCAATGTTGAACTGTATAAAAATTTTGCAGGAAAATTTGTGAAAAAAGAATATGAAAGCCCCACTGATGGCGCGGATTTGCAGTCCGTGCCTGAGACAACGCACCGATTACAAATCGGCGCGAGCTATGGGCTTTCTCTCGACGATGAAATCTGTATCTGGCTGAAAGACAACGGATTACTATTTAAAAGTGAAAAGCATACGCACAATTATCCGCATTGCTGGCGCACGGACAAGCCCGTGCTGTATTATCCGTTGGACAGTTGGTTTATTCGCTCGACGGCTGTAAAAGACGAAATGATTGACTTGAACAATACAATCAACTGGAAACCCGCATCAACAGGCACAGGGCGTTTTGGCAAATGGCTTGAAAATCTGAATGACTGGAATTTATCGCGCTCACGTTATTGGGGAACGCCGCTGCCGATTTGGCGCACAGAAGACGGCACGGAAGAAATCTGCATCGGCTCGATGGAAGAACTTTTTGCCGAAATAGAAAAAGCCCTTACGGCAGGCGTGATGAACGAAAATCCGTTTCCAAACTTCAAAGTGGGCGATTATTCGGCAGAAAATTATTCTGAGGAAAATATTGATTTACATCGCCCTTATGTTGATAATATTATTCTTGTTTCGCCGTCGGGCAAGCCAATGAAACGCGAGTTGGATTTGATTGATGTATGGTTCGACTCCGGCGCAATGCCCTTTGCACAAGTGCATTATCCGTTTGAAAGCGAGTGAAAGTAAATTTGTATAATTTAAAAAAATAAATATAATGAAAAAAATAATTTTTCTCTTATTATGTGATATTGCGTTGAATATCAATGCGCAAACATTGCAATCGCCAAATGGAAATTTTGAAATGAAGTTTGAAATTTCTACACTCGGCGAACCGACTTATTCTTTGTTTTTTAAAGAAAAATGTGTAATAAAACCCTCAAAACTCGGTTTGCAACTGTATAACACGGCTGACGATTACACAGAATTTAACGGAATTACGGTAAAAAATGAAGGTGCCGCAAAAGACGATAAATATTCGCTTTTAGATGGTTTTTCAATCGGCGATGTAAAAAATTCCACTTTCGATCAAACGTGGAAAACCGTTTGGGGCGAAGAGGCGGAAATTCGTAATAATTACAACGAACTTACCGTTACTCTAAATCAGCAACGCACTGACAGACAGATTATTATCCGCTTTCGCCTGTTCGACAGCGGTTTGGGCTTTCGTTATGAATTTCCTGCGCAAAAAAATCTGAATTATTTTGTAATAAAAGAAGAAAAAACGCAGTTTGCAATGACTGGCGACCACATTGCGCACTGGATTCCGGGCGATTACGACACGCAGGAATACGATTACACGGTTTCAAAACTTTCCGAAATTCGCAATTTGATGCGCGGCGCAATTACGCCAAATGCCTCACAAACGCCATTTTCGCCAACAGGCGTGCAGACGGCTTTGATTATGAAAACTGCCGATGGAACTTACATTCGGCTGCACGAGGCGGCTCTGATTAATTATTCGTGTATGAGTTTGAATCTTGATGACAAAAATTTTGTTTTTGAAAGTTGGCTCACGCCCGACGCTCAAGGCAGAAAAGGATATTTGCAAACGCCCTGTACTTCGCCCTGGCGAACTATTGAAGTCAGCGATGATGCCCGCCAACTGCTTGCCTCGCGAATTACACTGAACCTGAACGAACCCTGCAAAATTGCTGATACACAATGGATTAAACCGACAAAATACATCGGCGTTTGGTGGGAAATGATTACCGGAAAATCGTCGTGGAGTTACACAAACGATTTTCCGAGCATTCAAATCGGCAAAACCGACTATACAAAAGCCAAACCGAACGGCACGCACGCTGCAAACAACGAAAAAGTAAGAAATTATATTGATTTTGCGGCGTTGCACGGTTTCGATGCGGTTTTGGTGGAAGGTTGGAACATTGGCTGGGAAGATTGGTTTGGTTTTTCAAAAGATTATGTTTTTGATTTTTTAACGCCCTATCCCGATTTTGATGTCAAAGCGTTGAACGATTATGCCCATTCCAAAGGCGTGAAACTGATTATGCACCACGAAACCTCTTCTTCTGTTCGTAATTACGAGCGCCACCTTGATGCCGCTTATTCTTTTATGAAAAAATATGGCTACGATGCCGTGAAAAGCGGTTATGTCGGCGATATTATTCCGCGCGGCGAACATCATTACGGTCAATGGCTTGTAAATCATTATCAGTATGCGCTCGAAAAGGCGGCGGAATACAAAATTATGGTCAATGCGCACGAGGCGGTACGCCCGACGGGAATTTGCCGTACTTATCCGAATCTGATTGGAAACGAATCGGCGCGCGGCGGCGAATATCAGTCATTTGGCGGAAGCAAAACGAATTTGGTCGTAACTTTGCCTTTCACGCGGCTTGTGGGCGGTCCGATGGATTACACGCCCGGATTATTTGAAAATAATTTGAATAAATATTCGCCCAATAATCATTCGTGGGTCAATTCCACGATTTGCAACGAACTTTCGCTGTATGTTACAATGTCGTCGCCGCTGCAAATGGCGGCAGATTTGCCCGAAACTTACAACCGTTTTCTCGATGCTTTTCAATTTATAAAAGATGTGGCTGTCGATTGGGAAAAATCGGTTTATTTGGAGGCAGAACCCGGAAAATATTTGACCGTTGCCCGAAAAGCGAAAAACAGTGAAAAGTGGTTTGTCGGCTCTACAAACGGCGAAGAGGTGCGAATTTCAAATATTAAATTTGATTTTTTGGATAATAATAAAAATTATATTGCCACAATTTATTCGGACAAAAAAGATGCGCATTACAAAACCAATCCGCAGTCATACGAAATTAAAAAACAAAAAATTAATTCAAAATCAACTCTAAAAATTCAAACAGCATCCGGCGGCGGCTATGCAATTAGTATTGAGGAAGTTAAGTGAAGTTTTTTATAAATTAATTTTTTCTTATTAAAAAAATAATGAATTTAAAGGACTTTTTTTATTTTACAAAAGGGCAGCGAATTGGCGTGAGCGTATTGCTTGTGCTGATTTTGGCGGTTTTTTTGTTGAATATTTTTTTGCCAAAAATTTTAAAAAGAAACCATCTGGAATTTAATACACAATTTAACGCTGAGGCAGATATTTTTAAACAAAATTTGCTTTCTTTGGACAGCATTCGTCAGGCGCAGTGGCAGATGCAGTATGAGGCACGCTATCGACAAAATTATGCAAATTGGAATACTGCCAAAACTTATTCAAAATCAGATAATTACACACTTTTTGATTTTAATCCCAACACGCTCGATTCCGCAGGATTTGTTCGTTTGGGTTTGAAACCGTACATTGCGGCTAACATATTGAAATACAGACAAAAAGGCGGTAAATTCAAAGGCAAAAGCGATTTTGCAAAAGTTTACGGAATCAGCGAAGATAAATTTAAAGAACTTGAAAAATATATTTTAATTGAAAATAATTCTCAAACAGAAAATCCTGCGTTACCGCAAAACTCTGAAAATAAATCATTTACAGAAAATATTATTGTAGAAATCAATACTGCCGACACAACGGAACTTATGCGTGTGCGTGGGATTGGACGATATTATGCAAAAGGAATTGTTATTTATCGCAGTCAGTTGGGCGGTTTTGTGAGCGTTGAGCAACTTTTGGAACTGAAAAATATGCGCCCCGAAAGTTATGAAAAAATTAAAAATTCTTTCACGGTCGATTTTGCTAAAATTCAGAAAATCAGAGTAAATACCGCTACTGTCGAACGTTTGAAGACACATCCGTATATCGGTTTTTATCGCGCACAAAAAATTTACGAATTGCGCCGCCAAAAAGGTAAATTACAGAATATTAACGACTTAAAAAAGGAATTTATAAACGAAAAAGATTTCACTGCCGATTGGTACGAAAAAATCTCGCCATATTTGAGTTTTGAGTGAAAAAATCTTAAAAATTTACCGTTACGCTTGTCTCTTTGTTGCCTTGAGTCCAATCCGGACCGTTTTGAATAAGACGAACTGCCTCCGCGTTACACGAAGGACAAAGGGTTTTTGTTACTCGCAAATTCACCGGACGCCCGTTTTCATTTGCCGTAAAACGCACAATCACAATTCCGTGTGAATCTTTACATTCATCATCAGTCGGGTGTATTGTGTTCCTTTTCAAATAGTTACGAAAAGAAATAAAACCGCTTTTCGGCTGTGGCACCTTATCTATATATTTTTCATTTGCAAGTGAATTTTGGTCAGTATTATTGAAATTTGAATTTGTAATATCTTTATTATCAGACGATTCTGCTGATTTAATGCTGTCATCGGTCTGTAATTTAATTGAATTTGTTGTGCTATCTTTTATTTCTTCTTTAGGTTTCTTTTTTATTTTTTTTACTGGTAAATACAATAAAATTTCTTCTAAATTACTGTTTTCTGTAACAAATTCATTATTATCCGAATTCTCTTTCTCCTCGTTTTTTACTTTTATTGTGTTAAAAACCGACTGTCCGGTTTTTTGCAAGTTTTGAAATTCTTTTTTAGCAGTATTTTTATTTTTAGAATGTATAATTATTTGATTTACAGTAAAATAACCTGTAATTCCAATTGCAGCCAAAAATACAACAATCATTGTTAATCGCGAAAAATTAATAATTTTTTTGCCGCTCGAAGCCAAAATCTTTTGTTGAATTTGATTGATTTTTTCGTAATGTTTGCCGTCGATTTTATCAAAACCGTCGAGCGCATCGGCAAGAAATGGGTCGGTCAGCGCATCGTGTTCAATGCGATTTATATCTTTGCCGTTTCTAATACCTGATATATAACGTTTTAAATTCATTTTTGTGTTTTTCAATACAAATATTAAGATTTTGCAATCCGTTTTGAATATTACTTTTAACATCTTTTAGCAAATAACCTGTTTCATCGGCAATATCTTGATAGGACATTTCTTCGTAAAAAAATTTGTTAATGCTAACTTTTTGATTTATAGGAAGTTTTTGAAGACAATTAATTAATTTGTTATTTTTTTTGTTATCTCCGTCAGGTTTTTGTTCATTTAAAAATTGCAAAATAAAATTCGATTCAAAAAATTTACTGTCAGAATCAATAATTTTATCTCGGTTTTGCGGACTTGCTAAATGCACACAACATTTTAATGTTTCAGAATATAGCCATCTACGAAAATCTTCAATTTTACTGTGCGAAACTATAGATAAAAGTGATTTATATAATTGTAATACTGCATCTTGAGCGAGGTCAATATTTTTCAAATATTTTAAACAAACGCCATAAACCAGCGGTACATAACGACCGAACAAAACCGCAAAATACTCGCTTTCTGCCGTTGTACAAAACAAATCCAACAATTCCGCGTCAGATTTTTTTTCTATTTTTTTTGCTAAAAACAATTACTTTTCTTGTGTTTAATTGTGAAAAAAAATAACGCGCAAATTTACTATAAAAAAATGAATAAATAATTTTACTAAAAAAAGTTTTTTAATCAAATTCCTCATTTTTGCGCTTTATTTCAAAAAAAAGTAGTACCTTTGCGCGATTTTTTTTTGAAAAAAAAGAGGAAATGTCAAAATTTTCGTCATATAAATTATTTTTGAAGGATTTGACTCAAAGCAGTCAAGTGTTTGATTTTGAGTTAGATGATGAATTTTTCAAAAAGATTAACAGTCCCGAAGTTGAACGTGGGAATGTTAAAGCAACGGTTGCGGCACGGCAAAAAAGTCAGAATTTTGAGTTAAAAATTTCGTTAAATGGTTATGTAACAATTCCTTGCGACCGATGCCTTGATGATATGCGGCAGCCGATTAATTACGAAGAAACGCTTACGGTGCAGTTTGGCGAAGAATTTAGCGAAGACGGCGATGTGTTAATTGTGCCGCAATCAGATGGATTTATTAATCTTGCGTGGTTTTTCTACGAAATGATTTTGGTAAATATTCCAATCAAGCACATTCACCCCCCCGGCGAGTGCAACAAGACGATGCAGCAAAAGTTGAAAAAGTTTTCTGTCGGTTCGGCGGACGAAAATGATGAAAATGACGATTTAGAAGAAGACGATTTTGATATCGATGATGAAAATGAAATTGACCCGCGCTGGGAAAAACTTAAAGAAATTGATAATGACTAATTTTTTTATTAATATTTTTTTAAATTAAAATCAAAATAATAAATAAAATAATAATTTATAAAATAAATTTTCGAAAATGGCACATCCAAGAAGTAAACATTCAAACAGGCGCACGGCAGCGCGCCGTACGCACGATAAAGCAAAAGTTCCGACATTAGCAGTTTGTTCAAACTGCGGTGCAATGCACATTTATCACACTGTTTGCCCCGAATGCGGTTATTACAGAGGCAAATTGGCTATTGAAAAACTTTCGGCGGCATAAAATAAAAAACAAAAAATTTATAAAATAAAAATATGAATGCCGTAATTACAGGAATTGGCGGTTATGTTCCTGATTATATTCTTACTAATCAGGAACTTAGCACTATGATGGACACAACCGACGAATGGATTACCACGCGCGTTGGCATCAAAGAGCGACACATTCTAAAGGACGACTCCAAAGGTGCATCTTTTCTCGGCGAAATGGCTCTCAAAGACCTTTTTGCGAAGAAAAAAGTGAAGCCGTCAGAAATTGAAATGATAATTTGCGCAACTTCGACGCCCGACCATATTTTTCCTTCAACTGCGTCAAAAATCGCTGAAAAAGTGGGAATTAAGGGTGCGCTTGCCATTGATATTCAAGCCGCCTGTTCGGGGTTTGTGGCAGCACTCGAAATGGCTGCCGCTTATATAAAATCAGGAAAATACAAAAAAATAATTGTTGTTAGCGCCGAAAAAATGTCGTATATGACTGATTATCAAGACCGTCAGACCGCACCGCTTTTTGGCGATGCAGCAGGCGCAGTTTTGATTGAGCCGACAGAAGAAAATTTTGGAATTTTGGATTCTCAACTTTATACCGACGGTGCAGGATTCAAGCATTTACACATGAAATCTGGCGGTTCGGCAAGTGCGGCAAGCCACGAAACTGTTGATAGACGCGAACATTATGTTTATCAGGAAGGGCAGGCGGTTTTCAAAAATGCGGTTGTTGATATGGCGGAAGTTTCGGCAGAAATTATGGAACGTAATCACTTGACAAACAATGATATAGAGTGGTTGATTCCTCATCAGGCAAATTTGCGGATTATTGATGCAACCGTTCAGCGCACAGGAATTGACCCTAAAAAAGTAATTATTAATATAGAAAAATACGGAAATACTTCGTCGGCAACGATTCCGATTTGCATTTGGGAAAACGAAAAAAACTTTAAAAAAGGCGATAATATAATTTTGACCGCATTTGGTGCCGGATTTACTTGGGGTGCGGTGTGGTTAAAGTGGGGATATTGAAATAAATATGTTAAAAATTACAGGGGCGAAAAATTATTTCGCCCCTTTTTTATGGGCTAAAATATTGATTATAAATTGTTTATAAAATATTTTCCTGAAATGTTAAAATATTTATTTAAAAAATATACAAAAAATATTTGGTAATAAAAAAAACAATTTTTACCTTTGCATTGTGTATTTAAAAAAAACAGCATTTGGTATAAATAAAAGATTGTAAAATGTTAGAAGAATGTTTGTTTTTTGATTATTTTTAACTGAAAAAATCTGATTTCTCAAAAACACATTCGTTCTTTCGGGCAATTTATAACATTTTGATACTTTGATAAAGTTAATTATAATTTAAAAATAAAAGTAAATATGTTTAATTAAATAAGAAGAAAGTTTTATGAGAAAGAAACTATTATTTTTGCTTGTTGTATTTGCAACAAGTATCGGGTTAGCGTACGGGCAAACCCGACAGGTAAGCGGAAGAGTTCTTGACGACACAAACGGCGAGGCGATTGCAGGGGCAACCGTTATGGAAAAAGGAACTCACAACGCAACAATGACAGATGTTGATGGTAGATTTACCATTAATGTGCCGCAAGGTATGACTTTGGTAATTTCTAACATTGGACATGTAACGCAGGAAGTTACTGCTGCAAACGGTATGGTTGTGCGGCTGGTTACCGACGAAGCAGTGTTGGATGATGTAATTGTAGTTGCCTATGGAACTTCAACAAAAGGCACTTACACGGGCTCTGCATCGGAAATTAAAGCCGACCAAATTGAAAAACGGCAAGTGTCCAATATAACACAAGCACTTGCGGGAACGATGTCGGGTGTGCAAGTATTGAGTAGCAATGGACAGCCCGGTGAAAGTGCAAGTATTCGTATTCGTGGAGTAGGTTCGATAAATGCAGGAACATCACCATTATACTTGGTTGATGGTGTGCCATTCGATGGAGATTTATCTTCAATCAACTCTTTTGATATCGAATCAATCACAGTGCTTAAAGATGCCGCATCTATGTCTCTTTATGGTGCGCGTGGTGCAAATGGTATTATAGCCATAACCACTAAAAAAGGAAAGTCAGGTAAGACAAACATTTCTTTGGACATACGTCAGGGTTTTAACTCCCGTGCGGTAAAAAACTATGATGTAATGACCAGCCCAAAAAACTATATTGAAAAAACGTACGAAGCACTTTACAATGCCGGATTTTACAATTTAAAACTTGATCCTTCTCAGGCACACGTATATGCAAACTCAAAAATTACATCTCAATCGGAAGGTGGTTCGGGATACACAATTTATACTATACCACAGGGTGAATTTTTAGTAGGTACGAACGGAAAACTTAATCCGAATGCAACTCTTGGTTACAGTGATGGTAAATTTTTTTACACCCCTGATAATTGGGCTAATGAAACTTTTAAGAATAAAATGCGTTCTGAATACAATTTTTCAATTTCAGGTGTTGCTGATAAATTTACTTATTATTCTTCATTTGGTTATCTGAACGATGAGGGTGTAATTGATGGTTCAGGTTACAGTCGTTTTTCAGGTCGCCTAAAAGCCGATTATAATGCGAAAGAGTGGCTGAAAGTTGGTGGAAATGTAAACTATAATAATATAAAGAGCAGATATCCAAGCGAACAGACATCTACAACTTCGTCCGGAAATGCTTTTTTTATTGCTAACTTTATAGCACCTATTTATCCATTGTATGTGCGCGATGGGCAAACCCACGAAATAAACACAATCAACGGAGATAAAATGTATGATTACGGGAATAATACAAATTTTGGACGTAGATTTATGCCTATTTCAAATCCATTGGGCGATTTATCATTGAATAAAACAGTATATTTAATGGATATTCTTAACAGCAATGTTTTTGCAGAACTTAAACCCTTTAAAGGATTTACATTTACTGCACAGTATAGCATTAACGTTGACAATACACGTTACAATGACTATGGCAATCCGTTTCAAGGACAAAGTGCTGAATATGGGGGAACTGCTTATCAGGAAGCACATCGTACCTTGGGATTTGACCAACAATATATTGCTAATTATACATTTTCGCCGAATGATTTTAATCATTTTGATATAATGGCAGGTTATGATGGCTATACATGGAATCATGATTATATTTATGCTTACGGTCTAAATCTTTACGCTGTAGGAAGTTATTATGTAGGTAATGCAATAGACAACCTGATTGGTAAAGGATACGGAGACAGTTATGCGACTCAAGGTTATTTTGCCCGTTTAAATTATTCGTACAATGATAAATATATAGCAAACGTGTCTTTCAGAAGAGATGGGTCTTCGCGTTTTGCTCCCGAGAACCGTTGGGGTAACTTTTATTCTGCAAGTGCTGCTTGGGTCATCAACAACGAAAGTTTTATGAAAAATATTAAATGGGTTGATCTGTTAAAACTTAAGGCATCTTTCGGACAACAGGGAAACGATGACCTTCTCGACGGAACAGGATACAGAAACTACTATCCTTATATTGACCAATGGCAAGTAACCGGTTCGAATGGTATTTTTAGCGATGGTAATAGAGTGTACAAAGGAAATCGAGATATTAGTTGGGAAAAACAAACGTCTTATAATGCAGGTATAGATTTTGTATTATTAAAACAAAAACTTTCCGGTTCAATAGAATATTTTGGACGTAAATCAAATGATTTGCTTTATTACAAACCAGTTGCAGGCAGTAATGGATATAGTTATATGCCAGTGAATATAGGTTCGATGACAAATTCGGGTTTGGAAATAGAATTGAATTATACACCTGTAAAAATGAAAAATTTCGTTTGGTCGGTATTTGCTAATGCAACATTTATAAAAAACCGAATAAACAGTTTAGACCCCCTTCTAAAAGGTAAATGGAGTGAACCAAATTCAGGCAGAATTTATGAAGTTGGTAAATCAATGTATCATTATTATTTAGTTGAGTGGGCTGGAGTCAATCCTGAAACAGGCGAGGCGATGTATTATGCCCAAAATGCAGCAGGAGAACGTGTTGATACAAATGATTACTCTGTTGCGCAAAATTATAAAATTTCGTCAGAGGAATTGTTTCCTTCTGTATATGGCGGCTTTGGAACCAATCTTAGTTTTTACGGATTTGATGCTTCGATTCAGTTGGCATATCAACTTGGCGGAAAAATTTACGACAGTGGTTATGCTCGCCTGATGCATGGTGGCAGTTCATCAAATGCTGGAACAAATTGGCATAAAGATATTTACAATTCCTGGACACCTGACAATAAAAACACTGATGTGCCACGTGTAGATGCTGCTGACAGATATACAAATTTGATGTCTACAAGATTCATTACTTCATCTAATTATTTGAGTATCAATAATATTACATTAGGATATTCTATTCCTGCTGAATGGATAAATAAAATTGGAGTAAGTGGAGTAAGAATTTATCTTGCCGGAGATAATTTAGCATTGTTAAGTGCAAGAAAAGGGTTAGACCCCCGTCAAAGTTTAACTTCCGCAACGACGGCACGTTATACACCAATACGTACCATATCAAGCGGTGTAACAATTCAATTTTAATAATAATTAATAATTTAAAATATTTAATGATATGAAAAGAATATTTTTATTTGCAACTGCATTGTTAACAAGTACAGTTTTTTTCAGTTGCGTAGATTTAAATACTGAACCTCAGGGCGATATTATTACTGATACTCAAAAAGAGGAAGCAATAAAAAACAATCCTGCAAGGGCAGAGGCAGGAGTAAATGCAATATTTGCTCAATTTAGTCAGTATATGCCTAATGCAGATGCCCTAGGAGCAGCACGACACAATGATATTGGTTATCCTACCATTATGTTATGTACAGATGCCAATGGCTATGATGTAGTTTCTGAAGATAATGGATATAACTGGATGGGCTTTGATTTGGATTATTCCGACAGGGATTTTTCAGGTTTTGAGTCACAAATGGTTTGGAATAATTTGTATAAAATGATTAATACCTGTAATAATGTAATTGTTGCAATAGACAGGGATACAAAAGATCCAAAATTGCAATATTATTTGGGACAAGGTCTGGCAACTCGTTCATTCTGCTATTGGACTCTTGCTCAATTATATCAGTTTAATTATGATAGTCATCAGTCAGCGGCTTGTGTTCCGATCATTACTGATGAAAATGCTAATAAAGCAGCAATCGATGGTTGCAAACGTAATACTGTAGAAGAAGTTTATGCTCAAATAGAGTCAGACATCAATACTGCTATTGACTTATTAAATTCATCTTCTCAAAAAGGCATTAAACGTACCGACAAACGTTATATAAATGCGGCGGTTGCTTATGGATTACGTGCAAGAATTAATCTTACCAAGCACGATTATGCAGCTGCTTTAAGCGATGCTAATCAGGCGATTGCTTTATCAGATGCAAAGCCCGCAATAATTGCTGATGTAAAAAAACCTACATTTATGAGTGCAAAAGAAGGAAACTGGATGTGGGGTATAATAATTGCAGAAACTGATAGGGTTGTAACATCAGGAATTGTTAATTGGCCTTCACATATGGGCTCTTTAAGTTATGGGTATGCCAATTATTGCGGAGGACGACAAATCAACAAATTGCTTTATTCTTCAATCCCAGCAACTGATGTACGCAAGGGTTGGTGGATAGACGAGTATTATTTCTCTCCTAATCTTACTGCAGAGCAGCAACAATTTATGGACGATAATGGATATCCTGCATTAACACAGGTAAAATTCGCACCATACAATAATGTAGTTGGAACTTCTGTAAATGCAAATGACATTCCTTTAATGCGTATCGAAGAAATGTATCTGATTAAAGCAGAAGCAGAGGCGATGAGCGGAGGAAATGGTAAAGCAACATTGGAGGGCTTGATAAAAACTTATCGCGACCCTTCATACGTATGCACAGCATCGACACCGGCAGATGTTCAAGAAGAGGTATTCCGCCAGCGTCGTATTGAACTTTGGGGTGAAGGATTAAACTGGTATGATATTATGCGTTTGAATAAAGGTGTTGACCGCAGAGGAGGTGGTTTTCCAAATGCAACAATGGTATTCAACATTCCTGCCGGAGATAATATCCTTTTGTGGCGAATTCCGGAAACGGAAATCACAGCAAATCCTATGTTGCAAAATTCAGATAATAATCCGGCAGTACCGGCACCAACGCCTGTTCCCGATATTTAAATAATTAATAATTTAAAATATATTTTTAATGAATATGAAAAGAATAAATTTAAAAATAGCGTTCTTAACAATAGCCGCGATGTCAATATTTACGGCGTGTAAGGATTATAAAGATACAGAAGTGCCCAGTCCTGCCGGCACCGGTGTCGCTGTAAGATTTTTGGTTACAATGCCGACCGAAATCGAATTAAAACCTGGTAAAAATGTAACCCTGACATTGGTTCGTTATTTAACCGACAAAGCATTAGATGTTCCCATTGCCCTTGTTGGTAATGATAATGGATATTTTTCTACCCCCTCAAGCGTCCATTTTAATGCAGGAGAACAAAATGTTGATTTTACAGTTAATGTAAGTGCTTCAATGCCACAAGATGTTGCAATTCCGTTAATTGTTAAAATTAGTGATGAAACTCTGCTGACCTATGAAAATCAATATATGGATGGTTTAGGAGTTTTCAATGGGGAAGTTACAGTAACAAGTTTTGAAATAATAGGTACTGCTACATTTTCTGACGAATTTATGCCTTTTGATGAAGTCGTAGTTGATTTGTATCAAAATGCTAACAGTCCAAATATTTATCGGATTTCAAATCCTTATACTGAACAGAATTTGATAGATTCTGATAACGGAGATTATATTGGTGGACCAAATCAAAATTACATTGTTTATACAGTAACACCTACTGACAATGTTACTTGGAATAAATTTTGGTATACTGGACTGTTATATGACACAGAAGACCCCAATACACCTATAAAAGCATATTTGCCTTCGGCATTAAGTTCTTCGATTGCTGCGGATGATGCTTTCAGTGTTGTATTACGTGATGATGCCGGTAATATTTCAGGTTTTGAATTGTATCCTTATTATTACGTAGATGGTTTAGGAGGTTGGGGAGAATCTGTAGTTACAATAACTTTCCAATTAAACTAATAGTATTAAACATTTTTAATAATTACAAGGGTTGTCAAAATATGGCAGCCCTTGTTTTTTATTGGATAAAAAACCGTATTTTTGCAAAAAAATTTCTAATGACAAAATTTTCCCCTAAAATATTAATTTTTGGAATAATTTTATTATTCTTTTATTGTACAAACAGACCGTATAATGTGTTGAGTGTCAATAAAATGTCTGATGTGTTGACCGAAATGCACAAAGTTGATGGCATGCTTGGTTTTTTGCGCTCGCAGGGAAAGGCGGGCAGTGATTCCTTACAGCAAAGTATGTATTTATCTGTGTTACACGATTTTAATATTACACAAGCGGCTTTCGATTCGTCTTTAGTTTGGTACACAAAAAATCCGAAACGATTTGAGGCGGTATATGTGCAGGTTGAGAGAAATTTGGAAAAATGGAAAACGCAGGTTGAAAGCGGCAAATTTGGAAAGGATTCCGTAACTTCCAACACAATTACGCTCTGGCAAAAAAATATCAGAATAACAGCCAATGACTCATCAAGTTACGACAGTTTAAATTTTGAAGTAAAAAACATATTGCTTGTTCCGTACGATATTTATACTTTGCATTTTTTGCAGCAAATTCAAAAGGACTCAACGGCAAATTCGCCAAAAACGGTGCTTAAAATAAATTATGCCAATGGCAAAAGCGATTCTGTTGTTATGCTGTCGCATGCCGACGGACTTACGCGCCGTTTTAATATTCGCCTCAAAGCCAATAAGTTAGAGCGCATAAGTTCCGTAAAAGCAGAACTTTTTGTAACCGACAGCACAAATCGAAATTTGCGCGTAACTTACGACAGCATTCATCTTTTGCGAACTTACAATATTCTTGCGCAGGACAGTTTGCAGCAAAAAATCAATCAACTGCCGCATATTCGCGGAGAAATGCCTCAATATTTTCCACGGGAAATACAGGAAGGCAATTAATATTTGTTTTTTATAAAATTAACTTTTTATTTCCCTAAAAAAATCGGATATTTGCAAATTATTTTTTTATATCTAAAATTTTTATAAATAATTATGAAACACATAGTTATATTTTTGTTGGCAGCAATTTTATGCACGATTTCGTTTTCGTGTTCCGACCAGACCTACGCCAAACAGTTAAAAGCCGAAGAAAAACTAATCAGCGATTATTTACAGCGCGAAAAAATAAATGTTTTACATTCGTTTCCCGCAGAGGATGCCTGGGGAGCAAAGGATTATGTCGCTCTTGAAAACGGAATGTATTTTCATCTCGAAAAACCGGGGTTGCCGGGTGATAGCATAAAACCGGGAAATACCGCTTTAGTGCGCTACAAATCCTACACACTCGGCATTCCAACCGATTCTGTTGTTATGTTGAACACACTCGGTACTTACTATCCTGCTATGTTTATTTGGGGAGGGGCTTCGGTACAACCCTGCACGGCATGGTTAAAGGCGATTTCGTGTATGCAGCGGTCAGAATCGGTAGGGAAAATTATTGCACCGTCAAAAACGGGTTTTAACAGCAGCAACGCATCATATTTCGGTGTTTCGGACGATGAAAGCGGAGTAACGCCGCGCCTGTATTATTTGATTTTGCGGTTTCAAAAGTAAGACAGAGAAAATGGATTATAATTTTAAAGAAATAGAGGCAAAATGGCAAAAAAAGTGGAAGGAAGACAAAACCTATCGCGTTGAAATTGACCATAATAAGCCGAAATTTTATGTGCTTGATATGTTTCCGTATCCTTCGGGCGCGGGCTTGCACGTCGGGCATCCGCTTGGATATATCGCCTCTGATATTTACGCTCGTTACAAACGTTTGCGCGGTTTTAACGTGTTGCACCCTATGGGTTATGATGCTTACGGCTTGCCTGCCGAGCAATATGCCATTCAGACAGGGCAACATCCCGCAATTACTACAGAACAAAATATCGCTCGTTACCGCGAACAGATGGACAAAATCGGCTTTTGCTACGATTGGGAAAGAGAAGTGCGCACCTGCGACCCAGATTATTACAAATGGACACAATGGGCTTTTATTCAGATGTTTAATTCGTTTTATGATTTTGAGAACAAAGAACAAAGAACAAAGAACAAAGACGGGGTGGCGCGACCAATTTCGGAATTGATTTCTCATTTTGAAAAGTATGGAACTGATAATCTGAATGTTGCGCAATCGGAAGAACTGCATTTTACCGCTGATGATTGGAAAAATTTTGATGAAATAAAACAGCAGGAAATTTTGATGAATTACCGCATCGCATATCTGGCGGAAACTTCGGTAAACTGGTGCGAAGCGTTGGGGACGGTGCTTGCCAACGACGAAGTGCAGGACGGCTTGTCGATTCGCGGCGGACATCCTGTGGTGCAGAAAAAAATGAAACAGTGGTCTTTACGCGTGTCGGCATATGCGCAGCGGCTTTTAGACGGCTTGGAAACGATTGACTGGTCGGAATCAATTAAGGAAACGCAACGAAATTGGATTGGGCGAAGCGAAGGGGCGGAAATTCAATTTCAAATTACGAATTACGAATTACGAATTACGGTTTTTACGACGAGAGCGGACACCATTTACGGCGCGACTTTTATGGTTCTTGCGCCCGAAAGCGAGTATGTTTCGCAGGTTGTAACTGCCGAGCAGCGTGCCGAAGTTGAAAAATATATCGAAAGCGTGAAAAAACGCACCGAGCGCGAGCGAATTGCAGATAGAAAGGTAACAGGCGTATTTTCGGGTTCTTATGCCATAAATCCGATTTCAAAACAGGAAATTCCGATTTGGATTTCCGATTATGTGCTGGCTGGTTACGGCACGGGTGCGATTATGGCTGTTCCTGCGCACGACAGTCGCGATTATGCTTTTGCAAAACATTTCAATTTGCCGATAATTCCGTTGATTGAGGGCTGTGATGTGAGCGAAGAAAGTTTTGATGCAAAAGAAGGAACGATGATGAATTCGCCCATAAGTAGGGGCGAATTGCATTCGCCCAATGAGTTGATTTTGAATGGTTTATCTGTAAAAGATGCTATTGAAAAAACAAAAAAATATATTGAAGAAAACAATCTTGGCAAAGTGAAAGTTAATTATCGTCTGCGCGATGCGATTTTTAGCCGACAACGTTATTGGGGCGAGCCCTTTCCGATTTACTACAAAGATGGAATGCCATACGCAGTTGACGAACGTGATTTGCCGATTGTTTTGCCCGAAATTGATAAATTTCTGCCGACAGAAACAGGCGAACCGCCGCTTGGCAGAGCAAAAAATTGGGAATATGAAGTAAAAAAATCTAAATAATTGATTTTTAATTTTTTAATATATATATTTGAAATGAAACGAATCACAAAAATTTTAATTTTATTTTTAATCGTTATGACAACGATGAATTTTTCAGGATGTCAATCCAAACACGGTACAGGCATTACGCTTTCCAACCTTGATACGATTGTAAAGCCTGGAACGGATTTTTATCAATTCACAACCGGCGGCTGGCAAAAACTTAATCCGCTGACAGACGAATATGCGCGTTTTGGCTCGTTCGATAAACTTGCCGAAGATGCGCGTGCAAATGTTAATGCGCTGATTGGGGAAATTGCCAAAAAAGACAACAAACAGGGTTCGATTGAGCAGAAAATTGCCGACCTTTACAACATTGTGCTGGACAGCACGAAGTTGAATACAGACGGCTACGAGCCGATAAAACCGCTTTTGGGAAAAATTGCTGCCGTAAAAACGAATGCCGAACTTGCAGCACTTGTTCCGCAACTTGCAACCGAAGGCACAGACAGTTATTTTGCGGTTTATGTTGATGCCGACCCGAAAAACAGCAACGCTTACCTTGTGCAGACATATCAGGGCGGTTATGCAATGGGGCAGCGCGAATATTATTTGGACAAAGACGAGGCGACAACAAAAATCCGCGATGCGTACAAAAAACACGTTACGAAAATGTTTGAACTTTGCGGATTTGATAATGCTGCGGCGCAAAAAAATATGGAAGCAGTTATGAAAATCGAAACCGCTTTGGCAACTGCTGCTTACGACAAAGTCGCTTTGCGTAACCCGCAAAAAAATTATAACAAAATGAGCGTTGCAGATTTGCAGAAACTTGTACCCGAAATTGACTGGAATTCTTATTTCACAACTTTTGGAATAAAAAGTGTTGATTCTCTGAGTGTTGGGCAAAAGGAACATTTGCAGCAGGCGGGCAAAATTATTGCCACCGAGCCGCTCGAAAATCAAATTGCTTACCTGCAATGGTGCGCAATACACCAGTCGGCTACTTTTTTGAGCGATGCAATTTATATGCAGAATTTTGATTTCTTTGGAAAAACAATGAGCGGCAAAAAAGAACCGCAACCGCGTTGGAAACGTGCTGTAAGTACTGTTAATGGCTCTTTGGGCGAAGCAGTCGGGCAAATGTATGTTCAAAAACATTTTCCGCCTGCGGCAAAAAAACGTATGGTTCAGTTGGTTAAAAATCTGCAAACCGCTTTCGGTCAGCGCATTGACGCAAATAATTGGATGAGCGACAGCACAAAACAGAAAGCGCACGAAAAACTTGCAACTTTTCACGTAAAAATCGGCTACCCCGACAAATGGCGCGATTATTCCAAACTTGACATCAAAAAAGATTCGTATTATGAAAATATGGTGCGCGTAAATCAGTTTGAACTCGATTATATGATTTCCAAACTCGGCAAGCCGGTTGATAAAGACGAGTGGCTGATGACCCCGCAAACTGTGAATGCGTACTACAATCCTTCTACCAATGAAATTTGTTTCCCCGCAGCAATTTTGCAACCGCCGTTTTTTGATATGAATGCCGACGATGCCTTCAATTACGGTGCTATTGGCGTTGTTATCGGACACGAAATGACGCACGGTTTTGACGACCAGGGGCGGCAATTCGACAAAGACGGCAATTTGAAAGATTGGTGGACAGCCGACGATGCAAAACGTTTTGACGAACGTGCGCAGGTTATGGTTAATTTTTTCGACAGTATTGAAGTTGCGCCGGGCGTGTTTGCAAATGGAAAATTCACTTTGGGCGAAAATATTGCCGACTATGGCGGGCTGAAAATTGCATTTCTTGCCTTCCAAAATGCGACCAAAAATAAATCTTTGCCTATTGCCGATGGTTTTACACCCGAACAGCGTTTTTACATTGCCTATTCTGGCGTTTGGGCGGCAAATATTCGTCCCGAAGAAATTCTCAGCCGCACAAAATCCGACCCTCATTCGCTCGGAAAATGGCGTGTAAATGGTCAGGTGCCGCATCAGGACAGTTGGTACAGTGCATTTAACATTACCGAAGCCGACCCAATGTTCGTGGCGGCGGAAAAACGTGTAAATATTTGGTAAAGATGCGAAATAAAAGTTTTATAATAAAATTTTTCATTATCGCAGCAGTGATAATTGCAGTCGGCTATTTGCTGGCTGCAATTGTCTTTTTTCCTGAAAAGAAAAATCAAATTATTTGTAAATATGTAAAAGTCAATATTTTAGATGATGAAAAATTTAGAATGATTGACGAAAAAACTGTTTATGATTTTATTGAAAAAAGCAAATTAAATCCTGTAAAAAAGCGTATTACAAAAATTCAAGCCGATACTCTTGAGAAAGAAATTTTGAAAAAAATTCCTGCAATAAAATCAGTTGAATGTTATCTGAATACGTCCGGCGTGATGAAAGTTGATGTCCGTCAGCGTGTTCCGAAATTCCGCGTGATGACTTCGGACGAAAATTATTATGTAGATGAACAGCGAAAAACTTTTCCGGTTTCGTTAAATTTTTCGGCTTATGTGCCGGTGGTTTCGGGCGTGGTTACAAAAACTTTTGCAAAGGGAAAACTGTTTGATTTAATTGATTTTATCGAAAAAGACAAATTTTGGAACGCTCAGATTGAACAGATTTATGTTGTTGATAATAAGAACATTGAACTTGTTCCGCGTGTGGGAAGCGAGATAATTCTTTTCGGCGATTTGACGGAAATTGAAACAAAATTCGACAAACTCAAAACGCTTTACACCGAAGGTTTTTCCCAAATCGGCTGGAATCGCTACAAAACCATCGACCTGCGCTTTGCCGACCAAATAGTTTGTACGAGGGTTGAGAAATGAAAATTTAAACCTTATCTGTAAACAATTAATTTACTGTCGCTTACACTTACTTTATATTTTTTCAACGGATATTTTGAAGGACCTTTTGTAGGTGCGCCCATTGTGGTTTCCCAAAGGTCGAATTGCGAGCCGCAGGAATCGCAAACCGCAACAAGACCATCGGTGGGGCGCACGCGAATATCACGTTTTGCCTCATACGGACAAGCCAAATCGAAAGCGCAATAATCGCCCAAATAATTTGTACAAACCAAAATTCCACCGTATCCCAGGCGGTCTTCAGCTTTGACAGGTGTGATAAATGTATGGGATTCACCTTTGCTGCCTTTGAAAGTGCTGTATTCGCCCAAAAAGTCAAGTTCCAAATACACAGGATAGTCAGGAATCGGCGAACGGCGATTATCATCACAGCCAAAAATCAGCATTGTAAAAATGCTGATTATCAAATATTTCCAAATTTTAAAATTCAATTTTAAAAGATTTTAAAATTCCACTTTTGGCGCAGTATCCGAGCCGGCTGCCGCCTCAAATAATGGTTTTGCTTTAAATCCAAATAAACTTGCAACGAATGACGAAGGCGGCATTTCAACTTTATTTTTATAAATTGTTGCCGCTTCGTTGTAGCGTGTGCGTGCCGTTGCAATTCGGTGTTCCATTCCTTCGAGTTGCGATTGCAGTTCCAAAAAGTTCTGGTTTGCCTTCAAATCGGGGTATGCTTCGCGCAAAGCAAGAATTTTTCCCAAAGCAGAACTGATTTCGCCCTGCGCCGCCTGAAATTCCTTTAATTTTTCGGGGGTCAGATTTGCGGGGTCGATAGTGATTTGTGTCGCCTTTGCCCGCGCCTCTACAACTTCGGTAAGCGTTCCCTGCTCGTGAGTTGCGTAGCCCTTAACCGTTGCCACGAGGTTTGGAATAAGGTCGGCACGCTGCTGATACTGAGTTTGCACGTTTGCCCATTCTTTTTCGGTATCATTTCTTGTACCGACAAGCCCTCTGTACATTCCAAAGCCAACCAAAACAATAATCGCAATTACGATAATAATAATTAATGTTGAACCGATTTTTTTCATTTTCTATTTATTTTATTTTAAAAATTTTTATTAATTAAATATAAATTCAAAAAAATAATTATACAAATAATATTTATAATTTATTGATTTATAATAATTTTGAAATCTTGGATTTTGAAATTTTGAAATATAATCTATAATTATTTCACAGGTCGCAAAAATACAACTTTTATCTCAATCCAGCAAAATTTTATTTTTCAAATCGAAAATAATATTTTCTCTTTCAAAAGAAAATGTTTTGTCTTTTTCTGTTAATTTTTGGTAATAAAAAATTGATTTTTTGTAATAATTCTGGGCTTTTTCTTTTTGCGAAAGTTCTGTAAAAGAATCGCCTAAAATATTATAAATCTGCGCAATAAATTCTAATTCACTTGTCGAAGGTGTTGGATTTTCGAGCAATTCGCCGACAGTTTTTTCGCCCAAAGTTATAATTTCGGTATTTTGCCCTTTTTTGCGAAATCCGAGCAAAGCGGCTATGACCTGCGCAAACTTCTCTATCTGTTTTGTTAAATAATCTTCTTTTGGCATAATATATTTTTTCCTGCAAAAATAATATTTTTAAAGAAAATAAAGTACTGAATTAGAGTTTTTTCTTAAAAATCGTAAAAAACGTGGTAAAAACAGAGTTCGGATAAAAAAAAGTTGTATTTTTGCAAAAAAATTATTCTAAATAATGTATAAAAACAGAATTTCCTTTTTAATCTGTATTTCGCTGATTTTCAGTTCGTTAGTTTTTTCGCAAAACAGCAGTACAAACTCGCCTTACACTCGTTTTGGATTTGGCAGTATGAGCGACAATGCCAACGGTGCGCGGCGCGCTTTGGGTGGCACGTCAATTGGTTTTCGTAGCGCAAAAGAAATTAATACTGTAAATCCTGCCTCATACAGTGCCGTAGATACGCTTTCGTTTATGTTCGATGTCGGTTTGAGTGGAATGTATTCGCATTTTTCTGACGAAAACGGCAGCATCGGGAAACTCAACGGAAATCTCGAATATATCAACTTACAGTTTCCTGTAACAAAGTTTTTAGGGATAAGTGCAGGTTTATTGCCGTATTCTTTTTCGGGATATACATTCAGCAATAAAGAGAGAATACAATTTTCCGCTACAAACGAAGCCGATACTGCTTGGGCAACAAAATCTTACAGCGGTTCGGGTACGGTTTCACAGTTTTATTTTGGCGTGGCAGGGAAATTTTTAAAACATTTCTCGGCAGGAATTAATGCCTATTATATGTTTGGCGACATTAGCAATCAGCGTGCCACAACATATAATCCGACAAATTATAATCCAACAAGTCAAGATAATAGAATTTCAATAAGTGCGTTCCGATTGCGTTACGGCTTGCAATATTTTAACACAATAAACGGTAAACACGATATTTCTGTTGGGGTTTTTTATGAAAATAAAATGAATATGAGCGGGGCGACGTACAGCAAAATCAATTTTTCACAGGTTTTGGATACAATCTCAAACGGCGGTTATTTTGATTTGCCGCAATCCTTTGGCATTGGTGCGTATTACACTCTAAATAAGCGACTTACAGTTGGTGCAGATTTCAGTTTGCAGCAATGGGCGAATGCAAAATTTTTCGGAAAAACCGACTCGCTGTCCAATCGCTGGAAAGCATCTGCCGGTGCAGAGTTTGTTCCAAATTCCAACAGTTATCGCTACATTGACCATCTTCGCTATCGCGCTGGAGTAAATATCAGTAATTCTTATTATGATATGATAGGAAAATCTCTGCCGCTAAATATCGGACTTTCAGTTGGTTTGGGTATTCCGATGCCAAAATCGAACTCAATTTTAAATGCCTCTTTTGAATATGGAAAAATTGGAAACCGCAGTTTTATGTCCGAAAATTATTACAAAATTACAATCAGCGCAACAGTTAACGAATTTTGGTTCTTTAAACGAAAATTTCAATAATTTTTTCTTACACAAAGAAAAACACAAAGGGTACAAAATTATTATTTCAACTTTGTGATTTACATTGTGAATAAAAATGTTTAAAAATTATCCTTTAATAAAATATATTTCTCTGATAATCATTATTTTGACTTTTGTTGCCGCTTGCAGCAAAGAACAAAAAGAAATTATTGGTGCCATTGAAGACCGTTCTGCCACCCCCCGTATGCGTGCCGACAGCGTTACAACAATAATTTCCGATTCGGGAATCACGCGTTACCGCATCACAACGCCGGTTTGGTATATTTACGATTATGATAAAAATGAGCCGTTTTGGGATTTTCCAAAAGGTATTCATTTTGAGCGTTTTGACCAAACAATGAAAGTCGATGCAAATATCCACGCAAATCATGCTAAATTCTTTGAAAACAGACAGTTATGGGAACTAAAAGGAAAAGTACGCGCAACAAATATTATTGGTGAAGTTTTTGAAACTGAGCAAATGTTTTGGGACCAGCGAGGTGAAAGAGTTTACTCAGACAGTTTAACAACAATCACTAAAACAAATGGCTATAAACACAACGCACAAAACGGTTTTTCTTCAAACCAACAACTGACAAAATACGAATTTAAAAACAATAATGGACTTATTCCCGTAGAAGAATGAAGAAATTTTTTTTGCAAGAATAATATTTTCATTATAAAGAAAAACAATCAATGGAATCAATAAAAGAGATTTTCAAAATAGGAAATGGACCGTCGAGCAGCCACACAATGGGACCGAAAAAAGCGGCGGCAATGTTTGCAGAAAAAAATCCTAATGCAGCAAGTTACAAAGTTACCCTTTACGGCAGTTTAGCCGCTACCGGAATAGGACACTTAACCGATGTGGCAATAAAAAGTTCAATGGAATCGGTTGCGCCGGTTAAATTTATTTGGCTGCCAGAAACTTTTCTCAAATTTCACCCCAACGGAATGAAGTTTGAAGCGTTGAATAAGGACGATAAAGTTTTTGACGAATGGACGGTGTTCAGTGTGGGCGGTGGTGCTTTGGCAAATGAAGAAATGAAGCATAATAATCTTCAAATTTACGAAATGGAAACATTTTCCGAAATTTTGGACTGGTGTAAAAAAACAGGAATGACTTATTGGGAATATGTTGAAAAACAGGAAGATAACGATATTTGGGATTATTTGCACGAAGTTTGGGTAACGATGCAAAATGCCGTTACAAGAGGATTGGAAACAGAAGGATTGTTGCCGGGTAATTTGGGCGTTCGCCGTAAAGCAACCGAATATTTTATAAAAGCAAGCGGTTATACTGATAATTTACGCACTCGCGGGTTGGTATTTGCTTATGCTTTGGCTTGCGCTGAAGAAAATGCTTCGGGTGGAAAAATTGTAACCGCACCCACTTGCGGCTCGTGCGGGGTATTGGCTTCGGTTTTGTTTCATTTAAGCACAGGACACGCTTTTTCCGAACAGCGTATTTTAAAGGCACTTGCCACAGCCGGTCTGATTGGCAATGTTATCAAAAAAAACGCTTCAATATCGGGTGCAGCAGTCGGCTGTCAAGGCGAAATTGGTGCCGCCTGTGCAATGGCAGCTGCCGCAGCAAACCAACTTTTTGGTGGCAGCCCTTCACAAATAGAATATGCCGCAGAAATGGGCTTGGAACATCATCTTGGGCTTACCTGCGACCCCGTTTGCGGACTGGTTCAGATTCCGTGCATCGAACGAAATGCTTTCGCCGCTGCTCGTGCTTTGGACACAAATATTTACTCAACTTTTACCGATGGACGACATCTTATTTCTTTTGATAAAGTTGTTGCCGCAATGAAAGAAACCGGTAATAATCTGCCGTCGCTCTACAAGGAAACAAGTGCAGGTGGCTTGGCAACACAGTGGTGCTAAAAAAATTGTTCTAAAAAATTTTTTTCAAAAAGATTCCTTCTTGAAAAATGTTACAAAATCAAAAACGCTAATCCTTTATTTATCAAAGAATTAGCGTTTTCCTTTGCGGTATGGACGGGACTCGAACCCGCGACCCCGTGCGTGACAGGCACGTATTCTAACCAACTGAACTACCACACCTTGTTTTCGCGGCTGCAAAGGTAATACAATTATTTTAATTGTGCAAAATTTTTTGAATTTTTTTTTTACTAGTTTTTTTAGCAAAAAAACTAAATGTTTATATATCAAAATTGTAAAATGTCAATGGTATATCACAAAGTTTTAACTTACCGTTTCGATAAAAATATCGTTCATATTTGGCAGTTGCTCGGCAAAAGAAACGATTTGCGTTTGCGAAATGAGTTTTGCAAGCAGTTCATTATTCGACATTTGCGCATTTTTAGAAATTGTAAATTCAAAACTGCCGTTTTTCAAAATATTTTTATTTAGAATAATAAATTGATTTTCAATAAGTTCCGAAGTTGTGCAAACGGCGAATTTATTTGTGGAATGTGAGGCGCGGATTTGCTCAACATTACCCTGCAAAACCACTTTTGCGTTGTTAATCAACGAAATATTTTCGCACAATTCCTCAACAGATGCCATATTGTGAGTGGAAAAAATCACTGTTGCGCCGTTGTTTCGCAATTCGAGAATTTCATTTTTCAACAGTGCGGCATTCACGGGGTCGAATCCGCTGAACGGCTCGTCGAAAATCAGAAGTTTTGGTCTGTGAATTATTGTTGTAATAAATTGAACTTTTTGCGCCATTCCTTTTGATAATTCTTCAACTTTTTTATTCCACCAACTTTCAATTTCAAACTTTTTAAACCAAAATCGTAACTGATTTAAAGCATCATTTTTACTCATTCCTTTCAACCGTGCAAGGTACAACGCCTGTTCGCCGATTTTCATTTTTTTGTAAAGTCCGCGTTCTTCGGGCAAATAACCGATTTGCGCAACATCAGCGGCGGTCATTTTCGTGCCGTTCAGCAAAACTTCGCCGCTATCTGGTGCGGTAATCATATTTATAATGCGGATTAAAGTCGTTTTTCCTGCGCCGTTCGGTCCGAGCAAGCCGTAAATTGTCTGTTCGGGAACTGTCAAACTAACGCCGTCCAATGCCCGATGACCGGAATATTGCTTTACAACATTTTTTATTTCCAAAAAATTATCATTCATTTCCATTTTTTTTGCAAAGATAAATGTTTTATTTCTAAAAAATGGTTAAAATTACTACTTTTGTGCAACGTTTTTGACCTTTAATTCATCTATATATTGTAAATGCCGATTGAAATTTCCGACAGCGAATTGATTGCCGCTTGCAAGCGTGGCGAAATGTGGGCAAAGAAAGCATTGTACGAGCGTTTTGCGCCGATGATGTTGAGTGTTTGCACACGATATTGCGGAAATCGGGAAACGGCGCGCGATGTTATGCAAGACGCTTTTATTAAGGTATTTACAAAAATTGGCGATTTTAGAGGCGAAGGAAGTTTTGAGGGCTGGGTGCGGAAAATTTTTATCACAAGTTCGTTGGAAAAATTGTGTTCGCGCCGCGAAATTCCGCTTGACGAATCGTTTAGCGAAACGATTGAAACGCAGGATTTTGATATTTTTGAGAAAATGTCGGCAGATGATTTGCACCGAATGATTTGTGAATTGCCCGATGCCTGCCGCGAGGTGTTTAACCTTTACGCAGTAGAAGGTTATTCGCATAAAGAAATTGGGCAAATGATTGGTATTAAGGAAGTTACATCGCGCTCGTATATTTTCAGAGCAAGAGAAATTTTAAAAGAAAAAATAAAACGATTTATAATTTAACCATTTACTATTTAAAAAAATTATAAGTTAAAAATTAAAAGTTAAAAACCTTATTTAACAAACAGAACAACCTGAGTAACAATAAAATATACTTTCAATTATACCTGATTACCTGATTTAAAAATTGTAATTATAAGAAGTCAAAATAAAAAGAATGAATTTAAAAAATAACATATTACAAGATAAACTGCAAAGGCACCAAATGCCGATTGACGATTCTTTTTGGGCAGAAATGCAGGCGCGTTTGCAGAAAGAAAAACGGCGTAAAATCATTCCGCTTTGGTGGGCGAGTGGAATTGCGGCGGCGGTGGCTGTTTTTCTTTTGTTGGCTATTCCAAAATCGGAACAAAATGTGGAAATTGCTGATTCTCAAGAATTTTCAATTAATAATCAAAATAAACAAAACAGTTCATCAATTCCACAATTTCCAGAAAAACAGGAAATTAAAAATCAAATTCAGAAAGAAAATAATGTTTTTAATATTTCTAAAAAAATTGAGAAAAATAATTTTAATAAAAACATAACGGAAAATATTGCTGACAGTCAGCAAGTTAATAAAAGTATTTCCGATATTCCAAAACTTATTAATGAAAAAGATGAGATTGCGGAACAAGTCCGCAATGACAAAACTGAAAACAACAACAATTTTTCTGAACTTCGACCGAAAAAAACTCTTGCCGATTACGAAAAGACCGATACAAAAAATTTTGAAAAACATAAATCCGACAAACGTAATTTTGCATTAGCATTAAATATGGCTTACGGCAGCAGCACAAGCGATTTTACCGATGGAAAAACAAGTACGCCTGCCCGTGGTCCTGCGAAAAAGGGTACTTCAAGCGGGTTAGACAATTACCTCGCCAGCAAATCGCTCGAAGAATTGCTTGCCGAATATCCGCAAACCACTTATTTACCGCCGCTGTCGGTCGGGCTTACGGTGCGAAAACATTTAACTGATAATTTTTCATTGGAAACAGGGCTGATTTACACATATTTAAAGACGAAATTCAACAACGAAAATCCTTGGACAAAGCAAACCGCAACGCTGCAATTGCACTATTTGGGCGTTCCGCTAAATGCGGTGTATACTTTAATTGATAATCGCAAATGGACACTTTACGCATCTGCCGGTGGCACGGTTGAAAAGGGCTTATGGCTTGATTATGAGAAAATTACAACTTATGAATATATGCAGGACGGTGATTTTGAACGGCAGCATTTACAGGATAAAGTTGGGCGAGTGCAGTTGTCGGCAAATACGGCGATTGGTGCGGCGGTATATTTAGCGCGAAATTTCAGCGTGTATCTTGAGCCGCGAATTGGCTATTATTTTAAAAATCAACAACCTGTAAGCATACGCACCGACAGTCCGCTGCATTTGGAATTGAGCGCAGGAATGAGAGTAATGATTAGTGATTAATGACTGAATAGTTAAAAAAATCAAAATATTTAAAAAAAATAATCTTAAAAATAATAATAAAATGAAAGTAATTAAATTTTTCTTTTTAGCAGTTTTTGCAGGAATGATGTTTGCTTCCTGCAATCAGATGAATTGCGAGGATTGCAATCATGGTACACCACAAGTTAGCAACGTTACATTTACGGAATGTAATAATGAAATGCCAACAAACAGAGCAGACAACAATGTTGTTGTAGTATTTACCAACGCAGGCGTGAATATTACTCATTACGGTTTGGAAGTTCATTGCGATTTTGATACCGTTCTTGTTACGCAAAATTTCCATAACGGTATTTTGAACATTACAGAAATAGGCGACCCTGCCGATGCTCGTTGTTTGTGTTATACCGATGTTTCCTACACAATCAGCGGAATTTTCCAAAATAATGTTGATTCGATTGTGATTAATGGTAATGTGGTTTGGACGGCAGGTCAACAAAATACGCCAACTTTTGAAGGTGCTTGGAGTGGAACTTTTATTGATATGTGCAGTTCAGTTTGGACGCTATATGTTGGTAAAATTATTTTTTCAAAAAATTTATATTTTGGCGATGGAGATAGATTTGAAGCACCTGCTTTTCGTTCAAGCGGAACGTTTTTAGTAAATGGAAATACTGTTACATTTACTAATACTGAATTTACACCTGCCGACTGGGCACAATATTATGCATTGGTTAGCGAATATACCTATCGTTTCAATGCTGATACTTTGTACATTGAAAGAATGAATCAAAATCGAGCGTTTGTTTATAAATTAACTAAACAAAATTAACCATTTGTGAACTTAGTGTAAAACCTTTGTGTTCTTTGAGGTAAAAATTTTCACTGCAATGTACACAAAGAACATAAATTTTAAGAAATATTAATTTTTTAATTATAAATAAATATGAAAAAATATTTAGTTTCATTTTTTATTGCTGCAGCAATGATTTCGTGCAGCACAGAGTACATCGAAACGGTTACTTACAAAATTAACGAGCCGATAATGATGAGTAGAGAAGATTTTGTGAAAACTACTCGTGTAACCAACGTTCCACAACCGATTGAAAATCACGGAAAAATCTGTCTTTACAACAGATATATTTTTATGACAGAAACCGGAAAAGGCATTCACATTATCGACAACACCGACCCGCAAAACCCACAAATAGTTGGTTTTGTGGAACTTATTGGCAACGCCGACCTTTCGGTGCGCAACAACACGCTTTATGCCGACACTTACACCGACCTTGTCTGGTTTTCGCTCGAAAATCCTGCTGTGCCTGTACTTCGCGGGCGGCTTGCAAATGCTTTTGCTGCTGTGCTGCCTGTCCCTGACAACGGATATGGTTTTGATTACAATGCTGTTTTTAACCGTTCAGGCGACGAAATTATTGTCGGCTGGAAATTGGTAGAACGGACTGAAGACGTAAAAGTATATCGCGAACGCTGGTGGAGCGGCTGGTTCGGTGGAAACAAAACCGATGACGCAACAACTGCAAATAACGGCAGTCAATCTAATGGCAAAAACGGTTCAATGTCAAGGTTTTCGCTTTATGGCAATTATCTTTATGCCGTAATCGAAAATCAAATGACAATCATTGACCTTTCGGGCGAAATTCCTGTGAAAGCCATTGAAAATCTGTACATTGGCAGCAATGTTGAAACAATTTTCAATTACAAAAACAATATGTTTATGGGAACGCCGACCGGAATGTTGATTTTTTCGGTTGCCGACCCGCTAAAACCGCAGTATTGCTCGTCTTTGCAGCACGTTTTCGGTTGCGACCCCGTGGTTGTGGAAGACGACATCGCTTACGTTACCGTGCATAGCGGCAATTTTTGCGGACAAAACACAAATGAACTGATAATTATCAATGTTTCAGATGTTTATCATCCTTCGCAAATTGTTTCTTACACAATGACAAAGCCGATGGGCTTGGGTATAGACGAGAAAACGCTCTTTGTGTGCGATGACGGACTGAAAATTTTCAACGCCGAAAATCCGCAAACCATTATGACTTCGCAGAATGTCCTTGCGCATTATACGGGTATGAACGGCTACGATGTTATTCCTTTTAATAATATTTTGATAATGATTGCCGAAAATGGACTCTATCAGTACGATTATTCCAATCTAAATGATATTCATTTATTAAGTGTAATAAATTGGTAGAAATGTAATTATATTGATAACTTGTTGAAAAGATTTTTTTTAAATATTTTTTTATTAGTAAAAAAGTTGTAAATTTGTCGGTTAATTTTTTTTAGAATAAATAACATCGTAAAATATTATTAATATGAAATTTACAGTATCAAGTACCGAACTTTTAAACCATTTGCAGGCAATTTTTCGAGTTATTAACACCAAAAACTCTTTGCCGATTTTGGATAATTTTTTATTCGAACTAAAAGGTAATAAACTTACAATGACCGCATCCGACCTTGAAACCACTTTGGTAACAACTATGGAACTCATTTCGGCAGAAGGCGAAGGTAAAGTTGCTGTTGCCTCAAAACTGCTTTTGGATACCTTAAAGGAATTTTCGGAGCAGCCGCTCAATTTTGAAATCAACGACAGCAATCTGGCGATGGTAATCACTTCCGGTAACGGCGAATTTAATTTCATCGGGCAGGACGGCGACGAATATCCGATGATGCCCGAATTGAAAACAAGTGCAAATTCACTTACAGTTGAAGTGGGAAAACTGTCGGCAGGAATATCAAACACGATTTTTTGCACCGCTGACGACGATTTGCGCCCTGTTATGAACGGAGTTTTGTTCGATATGAACGACAAACTTACTTTGGTTGCAACCGATGCACACAAACTTGTTCGTTTTATAACCGACTATGTATCAGCAAGTTCTACGGCAGACGAAACGCTTTCATTTATTTTACCTAAAAAAGCGGCAAACACGCTGAAAAATATTTTGGTAAAAGAAAGCGGCAATGTGGAAATTCTTTTTGACGAAAAAAATATTCGTTTAAAACTTGAAAATTACACGATGGTTTGTCGGCAAATTGAAGGAAAATTCCCAAACTACAACGCTGTAATTCCGCAGGACAATCGTTATCGCATTACCGCAGACCGAGTATTGATGCTTGGTGCGTTGAAACGTGTGGCGGTATTTTCAAATCAGGCAAGCAATTTGATAAAACTCGAATTTGATAATAATCGCGTGAAAATTTCAGCGCAGGATATTGATTTTTCAATTTCGGGCGAAGAAACCATTGACTGTCAATATGATGACGAAGAGGTAAAAATTGGTTTCAAATCATCTTTCCTTATCGAAATGCTTACCAATCTGGCAGCGACTGAGGTAATTTTTGAATTTTCCGACCCGTCGCGTGCAGGGTTGATTTTACCCGGCGAAAATATCGAAGGCGAAGAAATTTTAATGCTTCTTATGCCTATGTTATTGAATGATTAGTTGTTATGTTTAATGATTTTGTTGAAAATCCTCGCAAATTGAAATTTTGTGAGGATTTTTTATTACTTTTGTATATATGGCTGATAAATTCATTTACAATTATACCACATTGTTTGTTAAAAATTTTCATAGTTAATTTCGGCAAAAAAAATATAAAAAATAAAATAAATAGGATATATTTGCGGAATAATTTGTAACTTTGCAGAAAATTTAAAAAAATAATTGAATTTTTAAATAATATAAAATCTTTATTCTTATGAAAAGGACATTTTTCTTAGTAATACTTTTAGTAATATTAAAACATATTACTTTTGCAGTGCCAGCAATACCAACGCCTTTCGTTGTACAGCAGGCAGATGGAACGCAGGTAACAATTCGTTTGCACGGCGATGAGTTTTTCTCGTATGCAACTACTGAAGATGGATTTTTAGCAATTCAAAATTCTGAAAATCAATGGGTTTTTGCCGACGTTGACAAAAATGACAACATCGTTCCGACAACAGAACTTGCTCGAGCAAAGCAATATCTGTCGGAAAGTGTGTTAAAATATTTTGAAAATATTAATCAAAATATTGATATTCAATCTATTGGAATTCGCAGACAAGAAAATCGCATTGCATCAATGCAAAATACACAGCAATCACAACAAAGAGCAAGTGTATTTACCGGAGAAATGAAAGGCATTGTTATTTTGGTAAATTTTACAGACAAACAGTTTGTCGTACAAAATCCTCAACAGTCATTTACAAATCTGCTGAATCAACAGGGCTACAATGGAAATGGAGGCACGGGTTCTGCCCGTGATTATTTCATAGATAACTCTATGGGTGCTTTTTCTCCTCAGTTTGACGTTTATGGGCCATACAATTTGTCCCAGAATATGGTTTATTATGGTGGAAATAACACATCAGGTTATGATATGCGTCCGGGAGAAATGGTCAAAGAGGCGTGTAATCTTGCTTATGCAGCAGGTGTAGATTTTACACAATACGATTACAACCACGATGGCATTGTTGACCAGGTTTTTATTTATTACGCGGGTAACAATGAGGCAGAAGGAGGTGGTGCTAATACTATTTGGCCACATCGTTCAGCAGTATGGAGTTCTGTCGGTTCAGCGGCTGATAAAATGTACATTCAGGATTATGCTTGTTCTTCGGAGCTGAGAAGTGCAAGTCCTTCGGCTCTTGCTATGTGTGGCGTTGGCACATTTATTCACGAATTTGGACATATTCTTACATTGCCAGACCTTTACAACACTGCAAATCAAAGCGCAGTTACACTTGGGTCGTGGGATGTAATGGATTCCGGTCCATATTTGAATTTAGGAAGAACACCTCCAAGATATTCTTCTTACGAACGTTTTTATATTGGCTGGCTTACACCACGTATTATTAATAACCCTGAGAATGTGGTACTTAATCCGTTACATGTGAGCAATGATGGGTTGATGGTTACTGAAACAGGTCAAAGTAATCTAATAGGTACGTATCCGACGCCTACACTTTTTTATTTATTGGAAAATCGCCAAAAAACAGGTTGGGATGCTTATTTACCATTTCACGGACTTCTTATTACAAAAGTTAAATTTAATCAAAGTCGATGGAATTCAAATACCGTAAATAACTATGCTAATGATCTTGGTGTCGATTTAATTAAAGCAAATGGAGGTACAACTTACGGAAGCGGTGTTCCTTTCCCGGGAGCAGCACTAATTACTTCGTACAACATTGTAATTAACTCTACGACTAAACCGCTTACTGAAATTTCCGAAAGCGGCGGTATAATCAATTTCAAATTTATGGGCGGAGTTACTGCGGCACCAAATATTCATATTGAAAAACCAAAAATTTTTATTGAAAATAATAATTTGGTTATAGAAACTCAAAACTATGAAATTCAACAAATTAGTATTTTTAATATTGAAGGAAAAGAAATGTACAATACGAACTTTACAAATTCAATCAGAATAAATAAAAATGATTTTCCAAACGGTATTTATTTTGTAAGAGTAGGAAATTTTATCGGGAAAGTTATTTTTTAGATAAAAAAATAATCGTAAAAAGTTCGATATTTTATAAATTTTTAAAGAATTTCGCATTTTCGATAAAAATGCGAAATTCTTTGCTTATATGTGATTTTTTTTTTATAATTTTGCACTTTTTAAATTTAATCAGATAAATTGAAAGAATAATGAGTGAAGAAATAAAGAGAGTGTTGTATATTTCGCAAGAAATTTTTCCATATTTACCTGAAACGGAAATTTCCAACATTACACGTTTGATGCCTGAAGAAATTCAGGATTTTGGTTGGGAAACGCGTACTTTTATGCCCAAATATGCCACCGTAAACGAGCGGCGAAATCAGTTACACGAAGTCATTCGGCTTTCCGGAATGAACTTGATAATTGACGACACCGACCATCCGCTTATTCTCAAAGTGGCTTCTATTCAGTCGGCACGAATACAGATTTATTTTATTGATAATGAGGATTATTTTAGAAAAAAATCTGAAAGTGCCGACGAAAATAGCAAAGAACTGCACGACAATGATGAGCGTACAATATTCTTTTCGCGCGGGGTAATGGAAACAATTAAAAAACTGCGCTGGACACCGAATATTATCCATTGCACAGGTTGGATTGGGGCATTGATTCCAATTTATGTGAAAAAAGCATACAACGACGACCCCTTTTTCAAAAACTCGAAAGTGATTTGGTCGCTAATAAACGACGATTTTGAACAATCTTTCCGCAAGGAATTTGCAAAAAAAATGAAAACCGGCGATTTGCGGGAAAAAGATATTTCCGCGATAAAAAATAAAGAATTAAACTACCTTTCTCTGTCAAAATTTGCAATAGACCACAGCGACGGGATTATACAACTTGTTGAAAATGTTAATCCTCAACTTATTGATTATGTGAAAGATACGGCAAAGCCATTTCTATCATATCAGGGAACTGAAGATTTTATGACAAAATATGCTGATTTTTATGACGATTTGCTGAAAAAATAATTTTACCTTTGCAAAAAATTTTTTTATTAAAATGAAAATAAATTATAAAACAATAATAATTTTATTATCAATAACTTGCATTGCTTTTTCGGCTTGTAAAGACGATTTAACTGACGTTGGTTCGGGCGTTCAACCATCTGCCGACAAAATTTTGTTAAAATCGCTGTTACAAAATCTTGTTTCCAAAACGCAAGTAATTGATTCTATTTACATTAATCAGGATTCGCTTTTGCTTGGCAAGTTTGCCGACTCTACTTTTGGCACGGTAACCGCTGACATTCTTACGCAACTTACGCCGCCGGTGGGTTTTGTTTTCCCTGAAATCGGCAAAGGAACCCCGCCTTTTGAAGAATTTGCTATTGATTCGGCAAAACTGCAAATTGTTTACACTTCCTGCGTTGGCGACACAAATAGTTTGATGCGTGTTCGCGCATACGAACTGACAGGTAAAGACCTGATTTTCAATGATAAATATGCTACAAACATTAACGTCAGTGATTATTGCGACCTCACGCAGCCGCCGCTTACCGAAGCAGTTTTTACCGCTAAAAAAGGAAATATTGGTATAGAAAATTATATTCAAATGCCGCTTTCACAGGAATTTGTACAACGTTTTAACCCGTTAAATGACGCGGGCGACCACGAAATTTACGGAAGTATTGAGCGTTTTTTGCAATTTTTCAAAGGACTTTATATTACCACAGATTTTGGAAGTTCGGCGATGTTAAATGTTTCGGGTATTGTAATTAATTATTATTATCATTATCGCCGTGTGGGCGGCGAAACCGTCAATCTTGTTTTGCCTTTTGTGTCAAACCCCGAAATTGTACGTGTTAATCGAATACAACATCTTGACCGACAAAGTATTATAGATAAAATTCCGGATACGGTAACTTACGTTTCTTCGCCGGCAAATTTTTACACTCAAATAGATATTCCATTAAAAAATATTTACGACCAGATGGAAAGAGAAATTGCAGGAAAACAGATGCTTATCAGTACGGTTTATTTGGATATTCAAGCCGAAAATTCAAAAGACAGTTATTTAAAATTGCCGGCATATATGCTTGCAATAAAATCAAACTCAATGCAGCGGTTTTTTGATAAAAGGCAATTCCCTTCGGCAAACGATACCTGTGCAACTTATACGCAGGGCATACGCCAAATTTCCAAAGATAACGACACGACATATTTTTTCCGTTTTGAACTTTCAAAAATGTTTGCAACTGAATTTCAAAATGCAAGAAAATTTAGCAGTGAATTACCGGAAATGTTGAATATCACTATTTTACCAGTAACGCTTTCGTTGACGAGTACCTCTTATGGAACAGCAATTACAGGTACGGCTCATTATTTGCCGCTTAGCGGACTTACTCTGCGCAACGAAAAATCGACAAAACCTGTGCAGTTAAGGATTTTGTATAATGGATATTAGAAAAAAAAATATTATAAAAAAAATAACATATAATTGAAATTAAAAAATTTAAAATGTGTAAAATAGAAAAAATTAAAGCACGTGAAATACTTGATTCGCGCGGAAATCCTACTCTCGAAGTAGATGTAACTCTTGAATGTGGCGTTGTTGGTCGCGCTGCTGTGCCTTCGGGCGCATCAACCGGCGAAAACGAAGCCATCGAATTGCGAGACGGCGACAAAAAACGCTATGGTGGAAAAGGTGTATTGAATGCTGTAAAAAATATTAATGAACTGATTGCCAAAGAATTAATTGGCGAATGTGCTTTGCATCAACGCAAAATAGATAAAAAAATGATTGCCCTTGACGGCACAAAAACCAAATCGAAACTTGGTGCAAATGCTATTCTTGGTGTGTCGCTGGCTGTGGCAAAAGCGGCGGCAGAATATCTTGATTTACCGCTTTATCGCTATATTGGCGGCACAAATGCCTTTACTTTGCCCGTTCCGATGATGAACATTATCAACGGCGGCTCGCATTCCGACGCGCCTATTGCGTTTCAGGAATTTATGATTCGTCCTGTCGGTGCGCCTTCTTTCCGCGAAGGTTTGCGCTGCGGTGCGGAAGTTTTTCAATCTTTAAAAAAAGTATTGCACGACAAGGGTTTAAGCACTGCCGTTGGGGATGAAGGTGGTTTTGCACCAAATCTTGCAGGCGGAACAGAAGAGGCGTTGGAAAGTATTCTGACGGCTATCAAAAATGCGGGATATGAGGCAGGAAAAGACGTTACAATCGGTCTTGATTGTGCTGCTTCGGAATTTTTTGAAAATGGAATTTATAATTATTCAAAATTTGAAGGAGCCCAAGGCAAAAAACGCACTTCTGCCGAACAGGTTGAATATCTTACTCAATTGGCTGCAAAATATCCTATTGACTCAATCGAAGACGGAATGAGCGAAAGCGACTGGAATGGCTGGAAATTGCTCACGGATAAACTTGGCAAAAAAATTCAACTTGTGGGCGATGATGTTTTTGTTACCAATATTGAATATCTGAAAAAAGGCATTGATATGGGCTGTGCTAATTCTATTTTAATAAAAGTTAATCAAATTGGCACTTTGACCGAAACCCTTGATGCTATTGAAATGGCGCACCGCGCGGGTTACACTTCGGTTACTTCGCACCGTTCGGGCGAAACAGAAGATGCAACCATTGCCGACATTGCGGTTGCTACAAATTCAGGTCAAATTAAAACCGGCTCGTTAAGCCGCTCAGACCGTATGGCAAAATATAATCAACTTTTGCGCATTGAAGAAGAGTTGGGCGATTTGGCGGTTTATGGCTGGAAAAAATAGTGGTTAATATTAAATTTGTTTGTAAGAGGCAGTAATCGTGAAATTGCTGCCTCTTTTTTATGTTAAAAAAAAATTATAATTTTGCAAAGTTTTTTTTATCAGTAATTTTTTGAAAAATGGAAAATATAAAATTGACAATCGACAAAGCGTTTGATTTTGTTGATAAAAAAGTGTTTGAAAAATATAATTCTGCCGCTCAAAAGGCAAATGAGGATTTGCAAAACGGCACCGGTGCGGGAAGCGATTTTCTTGGCTGGCTGCATTTGCCATCAGAAACTTCTGCTGAATTTCTTTTGGAAATTGAAAATACTGCCAAAACCTTGCGTGAGCGGTGCGAAATTGTTGTTTGCATCGGAATTGGCGGTTCGTATTTGGGTGCAAAAGCGGTTATTGATGCGCTCTCAAATTCTTTCGACTGGCTTACCCGCGAGCGAGAAAATCCAGTTATCGTTTATGCGGGGCAAAATATCGGCGAAGATTATCTTTTTGAATTACAAGACCTGCTGAAAAACAGAAGATTCGGCATTATTTGTATTTCAAAATCGGGGACGACAACAGAACCTGCGCTGGCTTTTCGTCTGCTGAAAACTCAACTCGAACAGCAGCAGGGCGCGGCGGCGGCAAAGGATTTAATTGTCTGTATTACAGATAAATCACGCGGCGCATTGCGTATTTTAGCCACAAAAGAAAATTACAAAACGTTTGTGATTGAAGATAATATTGGCGGACGTTTTTCGGTGCTGTCGCCGGTGGGTTTGCTGCCGATTGCCGTTGCCGGTTTTGATATTAAAAAGTTGATTGACGGCGCACAAAGTATTGAAAAGCAAACAGATATAAATATTTCTTTTGAAAAAAATATTGCAGCACAATACGCCGTTATTCGCAATGAACTTTACCGTCAGGGTAAAAAAATTGAAATTCTTGTGAATTTTCATTCGAAACTGCATTATATTTCCGAGTGGTGGAAGCAACTTTACGGCGAAAGCGAGGGCAAAGACCACAAAGGGATTTTCCCTGCGGCAGTGGATTTTACGACCGATTTACACTCAATGGGGCAGTGGATTCAGGACGGCGAGCGCACTATTTTTGAAACCGTTATTTCTGTGAAAACGCCAAATCACACAAAAATTTTCCCAGATTGGGACGAAAACCTTGACGGACTGAATTTTCTTGCAGGAAAACGCGTTGACGAAGTAAATAAAATGGCGGAACTCGGGACTATGATTGCGCATTTAGATGGCGGCGTTCCGCAACTGAAAATTGAACTTCCGCGCTTGGACGAATATTTTATCGGGCAACTTCTTTACTTTTTTGAGCGTGCCTGCGGCATTAGCGGCTATCTGCTCGACGTTAATCCTTTCGATCAGCCGGGCGTTGAGGCGTACAAAAAAAACATGTTCGCCCTGCTCGACAAACCCGGTTTTGAGGCGCAGAGCAAAGAATTAAAGGCAAGAATTTAGAATAAATTCCAAGATTTAAAGATTTCAAAATTTCAAGATTACGTGAATTGTTATTGCGAACTTGACCCACAATCTAAAACTTTGAAATGCGATATAAATTATCAATATTTTATAAAGAAGCATTAATTTAATTTGTTAAATAATAAGGTTTTAGAATATATCAGATTGCGGGTCAAGATGCGCAATGACAATTAAATTTAAGCAGAGTTTATGAAAGCCCAGCCGCCGACGAACGATTTCACTCAATCGGCGGTTTTTCAGCATGGTATTTTTTTAATACCATTTTTTAAATTTAAAAAACAGCCACGAACCAATTACCATCAGAGTCAGTATTCCCCATGCAAAAAGATAGCCGTTTCGCCACGATAATTCGGGCATAAATTTAAAATTCATTCCCCAAACTCCCACCATAAATGTTAGTGGCATAAAAATGGTAGAGACAATCGTGAGTTTTTTTATAATATTGTTCATTTGCATATTATTGTTGTTGAAATACAGGTCGGTCAGCGAAACAACAGCGTGATAAAACATTTCCAAATCGTCGAGAGAAGTGCGCAATTTGTCATCAAAGTCATTGAAATACAGCACATTATCTTTGTCTATTAATCCATTTGTATTATGCAAAAGATTTACAAACTCTTCACGCAAAGCCATTATTGAGCGTTTTATTAAAAAATACTCTTTTTTATACTGTTGAATAAATCGCATCGGATTTTTTGCATTTCGTTGATTATTAATAAGTTCGTCTTCTCGTTCGCCTACAATATCCATCAGGCGCACAATCATTTCACTGTATGACGAATGAACATCATTCAACAGTACATATAACAGATAATCAGCACTTTTCTCACGCAAATGAACATAATTTTCTTTAATCGCTTTATGCACATTTTCAAAAATTGGTGCGGTTGTTTCCTGAAAACTGACAACAAAATTTTTGCCCAAAATAAAAGCAATTTGATTGAAATGCGGCTCGTTTTTGTCGTTGAGAGAATAACCCGAAAGCAGAATAAAAGTTGAGTTTCGGTACGTAATTGCTTTTGTAACACGATTTGCCGAAAGCATATCTTTTACATCAAAACGCTGAATATCAAAAGATTGACAAATTTTATAAATTTTTTCAACATCAGATATTCCCACAACTTTAATCCAGTTTTTTTTTCCTGAATCAATTTGACTTTTTATATTTTCGGCAGATGAAATAGTTTTGGAAACAAATTTATCTTCATCATATTGAATTAGTTCAATTGATGTTTCTACTTTAATATCACCAAGATACGAAATTTTTTCCAACATTGGCGAATGTTTCATTTTTCGATGCCCGTGCAGATTTATTGAATTTTTATTTGCCATCTTAATTATGTTTTAAAAATAAATTAACAGAATTTATTGCATTTTGTAAGCGTTTTTCTTTTTTCCCTTTTATTATATAATATGGTTTTTCAATTTTTTCAATTTCCTGTTTATACCATTGAAAAAAAAATTGTCGCTGCTGTTGAGTACCATTTTCTCTGACCGCATCATTTTGCCATTCAATATCAGGATAACAAAGCAGATAGCAATCGACAGGCGTATTTTTTAGATATTTTTCTACAAATAGAGGCGTTTTTTTAAAACAATGCTCAAACCAAACTTTTGTAATAATCAAGTCAGTATCAAAAAAAATAATTTTTTCACCGCAGTTTTTTGGCCAATTCAGTTGTTCAATCTGCTTACGTGCAATACGGCAAACATCGAGAAAAACATATTTACCCTGCAAATTTTCAACATATTGTCGGGCATATTCCGAAACAGACATTCCACCGAAATATTCTGCCAATGCCTCACAAAGAGTACTTTTCCCCGTCGATTCCGGACCTGTTAAACAAAAAATCGGCATTCTCTTTATTATTAAAAAATTAAAATTTTATTTATTACTTTTGCAAAAAAAAAACAATGCGCAAAATTACTATTTTTATTCTTTTTCAAGTGTTTTTTTGCAGTGAGAATGTAATTTTTTCACAAAATATTGATATAAATATGCTTGAAAAAATTAACGACATTAATTCACACGGCTTTTCACGCGAAGTTTCCAACTCTGCGGGATTTGTTGATGTGAGTGTTCCTGTAGTTTTGACGGGCGTTGCACTGATAAAGAGCGACGACATTCTGCTGAAAAAAAGCATTTTTATCGGTGTGAGTTTTGGGGTAAATTCAGTTTTTACCTATGCCATAAAATATGCGGTAAAACGTCCGCGTCCGCGAATGACTTATCCCGACCGCATTGTCTGGTACGAAAGTATGACTTCAGAATCGTTTCCTTCGGGGCATACTTCGGCTGCATTTAACACTGCAACTTCGCTAACTCTTTCATTTCCACAATGGTACGTTGCAATTCCGTCTTTTCTTTGGGCGACTTCCGTTGGTTATTCGAGAATGAATTTGGGTGTGCATTATCCGACTGATGTACTTTGTGGCGCGATTTTGGGTTCTGCTTCTGCCTTTTTGACTTATAAAATAAATAACTGGTTTTGGAAAACACAAAACAACAAACCACTTCTACACGGGCAAAAGGAATTGGTATGGTATTAAATAATAATAATTTCTAAAAAATAATTACACAAAATATATTTGTAATTTATTGATTTATAATAATTTTAGGAATATTGGAATTTTTAAATCTTGAAATTTGTAATAATGCAATCGCCTAAAATAACAGTTCTTGGTTGCGGGTCGGCTTTGCCAACTAAAACAAATTTTCCTGCGGCGTATCTTTTGGAAATGCGCGACAAGCAATTTCTGATTGACTGCGGTGAAGGAACACAAATTCGTATGCGGCAAATGCACCTGAAAACCAATCGTTTAGGACATATTTTTATTTCGCATGTACACGGTGACCATTGTTTTGGGCTAATTGGATTGATTTCGAGTTTTTCTATGCTTGGGCGCACTGCCGAATTGCATGTTCACGCACCTGAAACGCTTGAAATACTGTTACGTCCGCTACTCAATTTTTTTTGTAAGGACAGTCCGTTCAATGTGATTTTTCACTCTTTTGATACTGAAAAATCGGCACAAATATTTGAGGATAAATCACTTACCGTTACAACAATTCCGTTGAAGCATCGTGTCCCATGCTGCGGGTTTCTTTTTGAAGAAAAGCCGCGCGAACGTAATATTTTGCGTGAAATGATTGATTTTTACAAAATACCGATTTTTCAAATTCCAAAAATTAAGCAGGGTGCGGATTTTATTACTTCTGAAGGTGATGTCATTGAAAATGAGAAACTTACTACAGCACCTGCACCTACCAAAAGATTTGCTTACTGTTCGGATACGATTTTTGATGAAAAAATTATACCTTTTATTAAAAATGTGGATTTGCTCGTTCACGAGGCAACTTTTGCAGAAGAAGAAAGCACGCGTGCCGTACAGACCATGCATTCTACTGCACGCCAGGCAGCCGAAATTGCAAAAAAAGCCGAAGTTAAAAAACTGTTAATCTGTCATTTATCGGCGCGCTACTACAATGTTCAAGCAAAAGTTTTGCAGCAGGCAAAATCAGTTTTCAAACGTACATTTTTACCAAAAGACGGAAAAACCTACGAATTTTGAGAAGGTTTAAAATAAAAAAAATTCTGTTAATTGAAAAGTTAACAGAAATTTTTTGTGCGCAAGATGAGAGTCGAACTCACACGCCGTAACCGGCACTACCCCCTCAAAGTAGCGTGTATACCAATTTCACCACTTGCGCGTAAATGTTTTTTATTCCAAGATTTCAAGATTTCAAGATTCCAAAATTATTATGGAGATTGCGAATCAAGTCCTCAATGACGCTCTCTTGTGTCTTGTGTCTAATTACTAAAAACTAAATATTGTGCCCAAGACAGGACTCGAACCTGCACAACCTTGCGATTACTAGTCCCTGAAACTAGCGCGTCTACCAATTCCGCCACTTGGGCAATAAAAATTTCAAGATTTCAATATTTAAAAATTCCAAGATTCCAAATTTATCCCGTCATTGCGGACTTGTGCTGAAATCTTCCCCAAAAACACGAGATTCTAAAAACAAGTTCAGAATGACGGATTGTGTTTTTGAGCGGAAAACGGGACTCAAACCCGCGACCCCAACCTTGGCAAGGTTGTGCTCTATCGACTGAGCTATTTCCGCATTCTCATTTTTGGGGCTGCAAAGATACAATAACTTTTTTACTCTGCAAAAATTTTTATATAAAAAAGTATTTTTTACTGAAAAAAATTTATCTTTGCAAACTTAAATTTTCTTAAAAGAAACAGTTATTAATCATTGATTTTCAATAAATTAAAATATAAAAATGAAAAAAACACTGTTAATTTTTGCTGCTGGAATAATTGTTGGTTTTGTGTTGTTTTTTTTATATAATAAAATGGATGAAAATAAAATCCAAAATTCGCAAAATGGTACAATAATTAGTAATCAAAATTCTGATTTACAAGATATTAAAACAAATGAAAGTTCGCTTTCTATTGATGAACTGACCGCCGAAAAAAGTGTAATTGCTTTTGTAAAAGAAAATAAACGACTGCCCGATTTTTATATTACAAAAAATGAGGCGCGGAAAATGGGTTGGGATGCCTCAAAAGGCAATTTGTGCGATGTTTTGCCCGGACGTGCAATCGGCGGCGACCGTTTTGGCAATCGTGAAAAGTCCTTGCCCGACAAAAACGGGCGACAATATTTTGAGGCAGATGTGAATTACAAATGCGGAAATCGCGGTGCCGACCGTTTGATTTTCAGCAACGACGGACTCATTTTTATTACACATAATCATTACCAAACCTTTGAAAAACAGTAATTTATGGAAAACGCAAACAGCATTGAAATTGATTTTGAAAAAATAGAAAATAATAACGATTTTTATGAGCAATTAAAGTCGAAAATTGAATTGCCTGAATATTTTGGCAATAATCTTGATGCGCTTTACGACGCACTTACAGGTTATGTTAAATTGCCTTTTAGATTGAATCTTATTAATTTGAAACTCAATCAGTTGGAAAACTTTTCAGACCTTTTTAGTACGCTCGACGATGCAGCGGTGGCAACCGATTACGATTTTTTGTATGTTTGTTCGATGTATCAGCAATGTTGACAAGTTTTTTAATATTTTTTTAAAGTATAATAATTTTTTTATAAAGAAAATGACTGATAACAACAATATTATCAACGAAATAACTACCGGCGAATATAAATACGGCTTTACAACCGATGTTGAAACCGAACTTATTCCGCGTGGGCTGAACGAAGATATTGTTCGGCTGATTTCCGCTAAAAAAAATGAACCGCAATGGTTGCTTGATTTTCGCTTGAAAGCATATAGCCGCTGGCAGAAAATGACGATGCCAACCTGGGCGCATTTGCAAATTCCGACTATTGATTATCAGGCAATTACGTATTTTGCCGCACCAAAAACACGCCAAAAAGACGAAAATATTGATGCGGAATTATTGAAAACCTTTGAAAAACTTGGTGTGCCGATTCACGAGCGCGAAATGCTGCTAAATCCTTCTGCTTCAACAAGTTCGATGGCGGTCGATGCGGTAATGGACAGCGTTTCGGTAAAAACGACTTTCAAAAAAGAACTTTCCGAACTCGGAATTATTTTTTGTTCATTTTCGGAAGCGGTACAAAATCATCCGAATTTGGTACGCGAATATCTTGGCTCGGTTGTGCCTGCGAGCGATAATTTTTTTGCAGCGTTAAATTCGGCGGTTTTTTCGGACGGCTCGTTTGTTTATATTCCGCGTGGGGTACGCTGTCCGATGGAACTTTCAACTTATTTTCGTATAAATGCGGCAAACACAGGGCAGTTTGAGCGCACGCTGATTGTGGCGGAAGACGATTCTTACGTTTCGTATTTAGAGGGCTGTACTGCGCCGATGCGCGACGAAAATCAACTGCATGCGGCGATTGTGGAAATTATTGTAAAAAATAATGCCGAAGTAAAATATTCTACGGTTCAAAACTGGTATCCGGGCGACAGGGAAGGGCGTGGCGGAATTTATAATTTTGTTACGAAACGTGGAATTTGCAAAGGGAAAAATGCGCGGCTTTCGTGGACGCAGGTTGAGACCGGCTCGGCTATAACGTGGAAATATCCGTCGTGCATACTTGCTGGCGAAGGTTCGACGGCGGAATTTTATTCCGTTGCCGTTACAAATAATTTTCAGCAGGCGGATACAGGTACAAAAATGATTCATTTGGCTGCAAATACCAAAAGCCGAATTGTCTCAAAGGGAATTTCGGCGGGGCGTAGCCAAAACAGTTATCGCGGGCTGGTCAGGGTCAATAAATTAGCCACTAATTCACGAAATTTTTCGCAGTGCGATTCGCTGCTTTTGGGCGACAAATGCGGTGCGCATACTTTTCCGTATATGGATGTGCAAAACGAAACAGCGATTGTGGAACACGAGGCGACCACTTCAAAAATCAGCGAAGACCAGATTTTTTACTGCAATCAGCGCGGCATTGGCACCGAAGAAGCCGTTGGATTGATTGTGAACGGTTATGCAAAAGAGGTGTTGAATAAACTTCCAATGGAATTTGCCGTTGAGGCACAAAAACTGCTTCAGATAACGCTTGAAGGAAGTGTGGGGTAGGGGAGAGGTGCTTATTTTCTTTGTCCGAAAATTGCGCTACCGATTCGGATTATCGTTGCCCCGTTTGCGATAGCAATTTTGTAATCATCTGTCATTCCCATAGAAAGTTCCGTAAAATATTGACAATCAGCAAAAAAATCGGTTTTTACGTAATCAAAAAGTTGTTTGACCGTGTTCATTTCGGTGTTAATTTGCGCCGTATTGTCGGTAAAAGTAGCCATCGTCATAAGTCCGCAAATTCGTACATTTTTCATTTTTTCCCAAGTTCGCAAACGCAGAAAATCTTTCAATTTATCAGGTAAAAAACCATATTTTGCTGCTTCCTTGGCAATATGTACTTCCAGAAGGCAATCAACTGTTTTACCGATTTTTGCCGCTTCTTTATTAATTTCCTCTAAAAGTTTTTCGGAATCAACGCTGTGGATTAAGCAAACATAAGGCACAATAAATTTTACTTTATTTGTTTGTAAATGTCCGATAAAATGCCATTGAATATCCTGTGGAAGCGATTTTTGTTTTATTAGAAATTCTTGTACGCGGCTTTCGCCGAAATTCCTCTCACCCGCATTATACGCTTGTAAAACCATATCAGTGGATTGAAATTTAGATACACAAACGAGTTTTACATTTTCGGGAATTGTTTTTTTTATATTTTGTAAATTTGAAATTACGGACATCTTTTTGATATATTTTTTTGCAAAAATAAATACATTTTTTCAATCGGACAAAATTTATATTATTTTTTGTAATTTTGCATTTGAATTTTATAATCCTAACAAGATTTTTTTTAATGCGCAGGCACAGGTGCAATATGACAATCGAAACCGAAAATATAAATGTTGATAGTTTGTGGCTTATAAATGAGCGTGATAAAAGCGGTAAACATGAAAATATTTATCACGGAAATTTTATTCCGCAAGTTCCAAATCAGTTAATTCGCAGATACACAAAGGAAAATGATACGGTTTTGGATTTGTTTATGGGTAGCGGCACTACGCTCTATGAATGCGAAAATTTGAACAGAAATTTTATCGGATTTGATATAAATACTCAAATTATTGATTATGTGAAATCAAAAATGAGAGAAACACAAAATATTAAATTCAAAATTAATGAATGTGATGTTGCCAATCAAGTTTTATTTAAAGAAAATATTGAAAAATCGTTATCTGAATTAGGTACGGAAAAAGTACAGTTAATCATTGCCCACCCGCCGTATATGGATATTTTAAAATTTACCGAAAAAGCGGAGGACTTGTCGCAAATAGGCGATTTAACCACATTTGTAAAGCAATTTGTTCAGGTAATAAAAAATGCTTTTTCGTATTTGGAAAATAAAAAATATTTGGGAATTGTGATTGGCGATGTTTATAAAAAAAGTGAAGTTGTTCCGTTGGTTTTTTATGTTTTAGATGCGATTAAACGCAATTTTTATTGTAAAACTTAAAGGAATTATCATTAAAAACATTGAGGGAAACATAGGAAAATTAGGTCAAAAAAATATTTGGCAGTACCGTGCTTTACAAAGTGATTATTTTATTTTTAAACACGAATATATTTTGGTTTTTAAAAAAGAGGAAAAATGACAAAAACAGATTTATTTTTAGAACTTGCAAAACCGAATGAAAATGGTGTAAGTCGTTGGGTAGAGATAGCCGAATTTACAGGTAAATACAAAGACCTGCAATCAAGTGTGCGGAAAATCAGCAAAGAAGTTTGTGATGATATTTTGAAAAAATTATACCCCGAAGATAATTAAAAAATGAACTACATCGGCTCAAAACATAAACTTTCAAACTTTATAAAATCAACCGTTCATTCGGTGGTTGGCGAAGATTTGTCTAACAAAATTTTCTGTGATATTTTTGCAGGAACAGGTATTGTCGGACGAATTTTTAAACCAGAAGTTAAAAAAGTTATTGCCAACGATTACGAATATTACAGTTATGTTTTGAATAAAAATTACATAGAAAATCATACGGAAATTGCTGATAAACAAACTTTTATTGATAAATTAAACAATCTTCCGCTGATTAATAACGGTTTTATTTATAAAAATTATTGTGTTGGCGGAAATGGTGAAAGGCAATATTTTTCTGATTATAACGGCAAAAAAATTGATACAATAAGACAAAAAATTGAAGAATGGAAAAACGAAAATAAAATTTCATCAAATCTCTATTTTTTTCTGCTTGCAAGTTTGATTGAATGTGCAGATAAAGTGGCAAATACCGCTTCGGTTTATGGTGCGTACTTGAAACATCTGAAAAAATCGGCGCAAAAAGAATTGATTTTGCAGCCCGCAATTTATGAATTTAATGATAACGAGCATAAGGTTTTTAATACCGACAGCAATATTCTGATTTCGCAAATTGAAGGAGATATTCTTTATTTAGACCCGCCTTATAATGCTCGTCAATACGGTGCTAACTATCACTTACTCAACACAATAGCAAAATATGACAATTTTATTCCAAAAGGAAAAACAGGAATGCGGGAATATCAAAAATCAAGTTATTGCAGCAAAAATATTGTTGAAAAAGAGTTTGAAAATTTAATTAAAAATGCAAATTTTAAATATATTTTTTTGAGTTACAATAATGAGGGTTTAATGTCGGTTGAAATTGTTAAAAAAATTATGCAAAAATACGGCAAATATGATTTAACCGAGACAAATTATCAGCGTTTTAAAGCCGACAAAACAGAAAAACGAAACCACAAAGCCAGTAGCACAAAAGAATATTTACATATTTTGGAAAAAAGTTAAGCAAAATGTAAATACAATAACCTTAAAAAATCCTAACCGTCCACGAAAGGACATAAAACAATATACATTATGCAGTTAGAATTATTTATTAATTTTAATGGAAACTGTCGTCAGGCGGTAGAGTTTTACGCAAAAGTATTTAAATCGCAAGTCAGCAATATGATGACTTACGGACAGGCGCCACCCGACCCGCACAATCCCGTTGCAGATGCCGATAGGGAAAGAATATGTTATGCAGGCGTTCGGATTGGCGATTTGACCGTTATGTTTTCGGATGTACTTACCGGCTCGTCCTTTATTGCAGGGAACAATCTCAGCCCGACTGTCAGCACAGACAGCAAGGAAGAAGTTACCAGAATGTTCAATGAGTTAAAAGTTGGCGGGGAAGTTTATATGGAACTTCAACAAACTTTCTTCAGCGAACTGTTTGGTATGGTGAAAGACAAATTTGGTGTAATTTGGCAAATTTTGTATTATGTTCGTCAGGAATGAAACCAATTTCTTAAATCACAAATGCTGCTCTCTTAACAGGTCATTTACGGTTTTTACGGGGTTAAAAGTTTCGATTGACACTTCCACAAAAACGGTGTTCCAGTCGCTCATTGCGCCGTTCCAAAGTCCGGGTAATTCCAACGCTTTCAGTTCTTTACCGCTTTTGGATTTGACGGAAATGAAACCGGTATTTTTATCTACAAAACGGCTTAAATCAAATTTTTCGCCTTTGTAGTTTTTTGTGGCGCAAACCAAATCCACAGGATTAAAATGTGTTGAATGGCGCATCATAAACACGCTTTTTTCGTTGGTTGAATCAATCTGCGAACTTTCCAAAATTTGCGGCGAAGCCGTACCGTCTTGATTATAAGCGATAAACGGACCGCCGCCGGGTTCGCCTTCATTTTTTACCATTCCGCAAACGCGAATCGGACGATTTAATTTTTTTGCAAAATATGCGATTTTTGCATTATTGTCCATTTTTTCAAAATCAGGACAAAAAATGCAAAGTTCGTTTTCTAAAAATTTTTGAATTTCAGCAATTTTTTCTTCTGTAAGCGATTGATTTTCAATTAATTTTAAATAAGAAAAACATTTTTGCTGAATTTCGACAAGTTTGCCGCCAATGATTTTTTTATACCGCACAGTCGGCTGTTTCAACTTGTCAGGTACGACATTGTCAATATTTTTGATAAAAATCACGTCCGCATCAATTTCGTTAAGATTTTCAATCAAGGCACCGTGTCCGCCGGGACGGAAAACGAGATTGCCGTTTTCGCGAAACGGCTGATTGTGCATATCAACGGCGATTGTGTCGGTCGAAGGTTTTTGCGTGGAAAAACTTATCAAAAACTGAGAATCATAAATTTTTTCAAAATAAGGCAAACTTTCACTTAAATGTTTATCAAACAAGCGATTATGTTCATCTGAAACCGTAAAATGAATATTAATATTTTTCGATTTATTTGCCGCATAAAGCGCGCCTTCTGCCAAATGTTCCTGCGCCGGCGTGCGTTTCCCGTCGGCGTAACTGTGAAATTTGAGCAAGCCCTTTGGCAGCGAACCGTAATTTAAACCTTTTGCAAGTAGCAGATTTTCAACAATTTGCTTAAAATGAGCGCAAGCAATAAGTGTAGAAATATTTTTTTCGCAGTTTTTGGCGCAAACGCTGTTCAAATCGTCGTAAAAAGCAAATTTTTCTATTTTTTCAAAAAATTCCTTTTGCGCCTGTTTTTCTGGCTTTCCTGACGCGCTTTCGAGCAGGTCGAAAAGGTCTTTAAACATTCGGCTTGCAGCCCCTGAGGCGGGAACGAATTTTACAATTTTTGCGTCTGTCTGCAAAAAGCCGTTCCACTTTTCGAGCAGCGCAATTTCCTCACTTTCAGTATGTTTCACAATTCCATCGCCGACGCTTGCCGCACTTTTGAGTTTCAGAAACGGAAAACCCTTTGCAAAAGCAAGCAACTGTTCGGAAATCTGTTCTTCCGAAATATTACGATTTTTAAGAACTTCAAAATCAGTATTTTTAATCATATTTATTGATTTATTTAAAATTCCATTCAAAAATTTTCAACGCAAAAATAATTATTTTTATTCAAATTAAAGAAGTTTTTTAAATTTATTATTATTTTTGCAAATTATTTTTTTATAATAATAATGGATAAAATATTGAAAATAAAATCATTAGAAAAAATAAATCAAATCGCACAGCAATTTGTGGAAGTTATGGGCGACGATACTGTTTTTGCGTTTTTTGGGAAAATGGGGGTCGGAAAAACAACTTTTATCAAGGCAATTTGTGAAGAGTTGGGTGCGCTCGACGAGGTTACAAGCCCGACTTTTTCCATTATTAGCGAATATAAAACCATAAACGGCAATATTATCTATCATTTTGATTGTTACCGAATTAACAATGTTCAAGAGGCAATAAATCTTGGTTTTGACGATTATTTTTGCAGCGAAAACCTGTGTTTTATCGAATGGGCGGAAAATATTTCCGAAATTCTGCCATATAATACTATTGGCGTGATTTTTGAGGAAGAGGCGGACGGAACGCGGACATTAAAATTTATTCCAAGATTTCAAATTCCAAATTCCAAGATTTGATAAATTAATACAAATATTTGCATTTTGTTTTATCATTTTTCTAAAAAACACCATCAAAAAAATCGTAATTATTTGATAAATAATAATTTTGAAATATAAAATTTATAAATTATGAACAGGAAAAATCCAGACATTAACATTGCGGCGATAAAATATGCCCGCTGCCAAAGCCGTGAGGCAGAAATTGCAACGCACGGCAAACCGATTCAGCGAACGCGAATTGTACAGTCGAAAAAACTTTACAGCCGCCGTAAAAACAAGGCAACATTCAAAAACGAAATGTTGCCTTTATTTTTTTATTTTTTCTTTAAAATTTCTTTGATTTTTGGAACAATAAATTCAATGTCGCCTGCGCCGAGAGTTATAAGTATTTGAAAATAACGATTTTCTATCAAGGGCAATAAATCATCTTTTGAACAAAGAATTTTATTTTCAATAGAAATTTTATCAAAAATGATTTTAGAAGTAACGCCCTCAATCGGCTCTTCGCGGGCGGGATAAATATCAAGCAAAATCAGTTCGTCGAGCAGCGAAAGCGCGTTTGCAAATTCGTCTGCAAAATCGCGAGTGCGAGTGTAAAGATGCGGCTGGAAAATGCCTGTAATGCGTTTTTGTGGAAATAAATCTTTTATTGATGCGATACTTGCGCTAATTTCCTGCGGATGATGAGCATAATCGTCAATAAAAACCGTTTTTTCATTTTTAAAAACAATATTAAACCGCCGATAAATTCCTGAAAATGAGGAAATTCCGGTTCGCAATTCATCTTTTGTAACGCCCAAAATCCAAGCGGTAGCCATTGCCGCAACTGCATTTTCAACATTAATTTTTATCGGAACGCCCAAACGAACGTCCGCAATTCTATCGTTTGGCGCAACAAAATCGAACAGCAACTCGCCCTTTTCAAAACGAATATTTTCTGCATAAAAATCCGCTTTTTCGTTCATCGAATAGGTGTACGATTTCACGCCTTTTTTCAGTTGCGGATTGATTTTCACGTCTTTACGCATCAACAGCGCACCGCCCGATTTTATAAGCGAAGTAAAAACCTCAAATGCCTGTTCGTATGCCTCGGCTGTGCCGTAAATATCGAGATGGTCGGGGTCGGCAGAAGTGATAACGGCAAAAAACGGCGAAAGATAATGAAACGAGCGGTCGTATTCGTCCGCCTCGACAACCACGTAATTGCTTTCGTTTGTCAGCAACAAATTTGTGCCATAATTATTGGCAATTCCGCCCAGAAATGCGCTGCACTGCACGTGCGACTGCTGCAAAAGGTGCGCAATAATGGTAGAAGTGGTCGTTTTTCCGTGCGTTCCGGCAACGCAAATCGCTTTGCTGCGAGCAGTAATTTCGCCCAAAATTTCAGCACGTTTTTTTATTGTAAAACCTTCATTTTCAAAGTATTGAAGTTGCGGATGAGAAAGCGGAACCGCCGGCGTTCGCACAATCATAGTATTTTTTTTATCTAAAAATATTTGTGGAATAGCCGTCAGCGAATCGTCATAAACAACAGTAATATTTTCGTCTGTAAGTTCCTTTGTTATAGTGTTTTTCACGCGGTCGTAACCGCCAACCATCATTCCTTTTGAGTTGAAATAACGCGCAATGGCACTCATTCCGATGCCGCCAATGCCGACAAAATAATATTTTGTGAATTTTTGCATTTTATAACAAACACAAATCTTTTTTAAGTTTTAAAACAAGTTCTTCGCCTTTCAAAATTCTGACTAATTCCAAAGCGAACTGCATTGCCACGCCCGGACCTTTTGCGGTGGTAATTGTGCCGTCTGTAACTACGGTTTTTTCGGAAATTCGCTCGGTGCGCATTCCTGCCTCGTAGCCGGGATAACAAATTGCTTCTTTTCCTTTGAGCAATTTCAATCCGCCCAAAACCACCGACGGTGCCGCACAAATAGCAGCAATGCGTTTGTCGGCATCGGCAAAATCAAGAATCGTGCCACATAAATTTGCGTGATTTGCAAGATTTGCCGCACCCGGCATTCCACCGGGAAGGATAATCATTTCAATTTGCGAAAAATCAATTTCTTCAAAAAGAAAATCTGCCGTAAAAATCATTTTATGCGCACCTTCAACTTCCTTTTTATCTGAAATAGAAACAGTTACAACATCAACACCAGCCCTGCGCAAAATATCAATCGGGCAAACGGCTTCCATTTCTTCAAATCCTTTGGCTAAAAAAATCGCTGTTTTCATTGTATAATTTAAAGAATTTCATTTTTTACATTTTAATTTTATTTTGCAACAGGGCGAATTGATTGACCATACCCCATTGCACAGCTATATATATCCGGATATGTGAAACTCGTATTAAATAAACAAAAATAAGCATAATAATAATCAGCAGCAGTGCCACTCCAGTAACAGCAATATTGACCTTTATTATAATACAAACCATCAAAAAAATCACGGAATCCAGCGGCGGGCATGAAAATACTGTTGTTAGTTGCTTTATCTATATAAAGTAAACCATAAACACCATTTACTTTTGTCCACATAGAAATGACCTTTTGTGTGTCCATAAGAGTTGTGATTTCTGATAATTTTGGAACTCGCCAGCCCTCTGGACTTGGGTCATTTTCAGGTAACCAAGAGTAAGTTTCTATAATAGAATAGTCATTAGGAGAAAAGAAAACAGTTGCATCTTTTCGGTTCCACTGGTAATAACCACCATAATCTTCTGGTTTTGAGACAAAAGTGCCTGTTGTCAAGCCAACATTGGTCTTTGCCCAAACGACCCTATTTATTAATATTCCATTTTCAGGGATACTTTTTACAACAATGTTACAAATTGCCGTTTGTTCTCCTACTTTTGCTTCTATTGTTGTTTCGCCTACCGACAAAGCGGTTATTTTACCATTTTCTACGCTTGCCACATTCACGTTAGTGCTTGTCCATGTTACAGTTTTATCGCTTGCGATTTCAGGATAAATTGTTAATAACAATGTGTATTCTTCATTTTCATAAAGAGTTAGAGTATTGACATTTAAAACGATTCTTGATACCGGAATAAAATCATTTCCTTTGTTTGGTTCTTCTGTTTTACAAGCAATAAATACGCTTGCAGTTAATAATGTAAATAATAAAATTAAATTTATTTTTTTCATAATAATATTTTTTTAGAATAATATAAAAATACTTTTTGCTTTAAATTATTGTTTTTGTACTTGCATATATCAAACATTCATCGCTTGTTCTACTTCGTCGTTTATCAATTTTGCGAAGTTGTTTATATTCATTGTGCCTTTGTCGCCTTCGCCTTGACGGCGGACGGAAATTTCGCGATTTTCAAGTTCTTTTTCCCCAACAATAAGCAGATACGGAATACGTTTGAGTTCGTTATCACGGATTTTTCGTCCTATTTTCTCATCGCGGTCGTCAATAATCGTGCGCACGTCGGCAGCATTTAACTGAATTGCTACTTCGGCTGCATAATCGTTAAATTTTTCTGAAATCGGCAACACAACCGCCTGTTCGGGCGTAAGCCAAAGCGGAAATTTTCCGGCAGTATGTTCAATCAAAACCGCCACAAAACGTTCCATTGAGCCAAAAGGTGCGCGATGAATCATCACAGGGCGATGTTTCTGATTATCTTCGCCGGTATATTCCAACTCAAAACGTTCTGGCAGATTATAATCCACCTGAATTGTGCCAAGTTGCCAACGCCGTCCAATCGCATCTTTTACCATAAAATCAAGTTTTGGACCGTAAAACGCCGCCTCACCATATTCAATTTTTGCCTTCAAGCCCTTTTCGGCGCAAACTTCAATAATTGCATTTTCGGCTTTTTCCCAATTTTCGTCGGAACCGATATATTTTTCGCGGTTGGTTTTATCCCTCAAAGAAATTTGCGCCTCAAAATTTTCAAAATCCAACGCTTTGAAAATGATAAAAATAATTTCCATCACTTTCATAAATTCCTCTTTAATTTGTTCGGGGCGGCAAAAAATATGAGCATCGTCCTGCGTAAAACTGCGCACGCGCGTCAGTCCGTGCAATTCGCCGCTTTGCTCGTAACGATAAACCGTACCAAATTCGGCAATTCTAACAGGCAAATCCTTGTACGAACGCGGTTTAAATTTATAAATTTCGCAATGATGCGGACAATTCATCGGTTTTAGCAAATATTCTTCGCCCTGTTCGGGCGTAGCAATCGGACGAAAAGAATCTTCGCCATATTTTGCCCAATGCCCTGACGTTTCATAAAGATTTTTATTTCCAATATGCGGACTCATAACCTGCTGGTAACCGTATTTTTTTTGAATTTTCTTCAAAAAATCTTCCAGACGCAGCCGCAGGGCAGTTCCATTGGGCAACCAAAGCGGCAAGCCCTTACCGACCATTTCCGAAAAAGTAAAAAGTTCGAGTTCGCGCCCAATTTTGCGGTGGTCGCGCTTTTTTGCCTCTTCGAGCAGGACAAGATATTCGTCCAGCATTTTCTTTTTCGGAAAACTGATTCCGTAAATTCGCGTAAGCATTTTACGTTTTTCGTCGCCGCGCCAATACGCGCCCGCAACGGCAGTGAGTTTTATCGCTTTGATTTCGTTTGTGTTAGCCAAATGCGGACCGCGGCATAAATCGGTAAAATTTCCTTGAGAATAAAGCGTGATTGTGCCGTCAGCAAGGTCGTTTATCAGTTCAACTTTATATTCGTCGCCTTTTTGGGCAAAATATCGCAGTGCATCGGTTTTGGAAATATCTTTTCTGACAATTTCGTGTTTTTGAGCGGCAAGTTCTACCATTTTTGCCTCAATAATCGGCAAATCGCTTTCCTTAATCGGCTCGTCGCCATTATCTACATCGTAATAAAAGCCGTTTTCGATAGCCGGACCGATTCCAAATTTTATTTTGGGATAAATTTCGGTCAGTGCTTCTGCCAAAAGATGCGCCGACGAATGCCAGTATGCGTGTTTGCCTTCGTCGTCGTCCCATTTGTAAAGTTTTATTGCGGCATCGGTTTCAATCGGGCGGGATAAATCCCAGGTCTCGCCATTTACGCCGACAGAAAGCACTTCAGCGGCAAGGCGCGGACTGATACTTTCGGCAATCTGCAAACCGCTAACGCCTTTTTCAAATTCACGTATCGAACCGTCGGGGAATGTTATTTTAATCATATTATTTTGGCAAATATATTTATTAAATAAAAAAAGAGTGCAAAGATAGTGAAAAATAATATTTTTTTTACATTTTCAAATAAAAATCCTTCACAAGTTCTGTGTATTCTTGGGTATAAATGCCTCGTTTTTCTGTTTCGAGAAGTAAAGAGTTTTTTATAATTGATTGATTTTCAATATTTTTATTTAAAATAAATTCAAGTAAAATTCTTTTTGCACTTTTATTCGGTTTTGGAAAAACAGTAGTTTGTCGGATGCAAAACAAACTAATTTTTTTTGCAAAAGCCATCGCATTTTCACTTTCTGTAATTGGCAAAATAAGTGAAATTTTCCCTTTTTCGCAAAGCAGATTTTTTGATTTTTCGAGCAGTTCTTCGTGAGTCAAACAAACCGAATGGCGCGCTACTGTTCGCTGATTTTCAGGCGATTGTAAGGACTTTATGAAAAATGGCGGATTGCAAATTATATGGTCAAATTTTTCGTTTTTAAATGAAAATTCTCGAAAATCAATATTTTTTACCGTAATTCGGTTGCAATACGCCGAATTACGGACATTTTCCTGCGCCTGTTTCGCTGCATTTTCGTCAATATCTATTGCTAAAATTTGTGCTTTATTGTTTCGTTGAGCAACCATCAAAGAGATTAAACCGCTTCCTGTCCCAACGTCAAGCACATTTTCCGCATCCGAAACATCTGCCCACGCACCAAGCAACACGCCATCGACGCCCACTTTCATTGCGCAACGGTTATGAAAAACGGTAAATTTTTTGAATTGAAAATAAGGATTGCTCATTGATAAAAATTAAATAATCTAAATTTGCATATAAATTAATAAAATATTTTTTCAACACGTTATTCGCATATTTTTTTTTGCAAAAATACTGTTTTTTATTTAATAATAATGTTGTATCTTTGCCGCTCAAAATTTTAATTTTCAAAATTATGGAAAAAGAAATCACAATTCGCAAATCGGCACACAAAGTTCATACAACCGAGAAACCTATAAAATGGACTGCTAAATTACAGAAAGCATTTGACGAAAAAGAGTTTTATGTAGGCGATATAAATAATTTTTGGCGGGAATAATATGCATTATTTAGAGAAAAAATCTGCAATAGCAGAAGCGGCGATAATTAGAAAATCTTATCCGAAAAATATTCAGGATAAATTACGCTACTTTGTGATAGATATTCTTGATAATCCGCGAGATAAAAAGGCACTTGGTTCGCCCGAACAGTTAAAACATAGCGAAAAAGAATTATGGTCAAGAGAATTAACCAAAAAAGACAGAATTGTTTACGGTATTGAGGCAGGGGCTAATTACGGTATGCCTGAGGAAATGGAAATTATCGTTTTCTACCAATATTTAGGACATTATTCGGATAAATGAATTCAGTTTTAATAAATTACGAAAATATTAAATTGTTTGATACAGGAAACTATTTGAAAATTTTAAAACTTGTTGTATCTTTGCAACGCAAAAAAATATACAAATATATGTAATGAATTGAATATAAAATAATTATAAAAATAGCGTTTAACGCATTCTTGCCTCTGAATCTTAGACAAATTCAAAATTAACAAGAATAAGTTAATGCTCACGTTGTGTGGGCTTACTTGTCGAGTTAATTGGGCTGTCTAAGAGCCACAGAGGCGGATATTTAAGTCCGCTTTTTTTTGTATTTATGAAAGGGAAAATAATTTAAATTTTAAAAATAATAATAATCATTTAATTTAAAAGAAAATGAAAAAAAGAATTACACATCGGATTTCAGGCAAAACATTTTTTGCCGCTCTCACCTTTTTTGGCTTGAGCATTGGTGCGGCAAACGCACAAGAATGTTCCATAGGTTCTATAACCTATCCTACTCTTGATGCGGCGCTGGCGGCTATTACAGACGCAACGCCGACTACTATCAAACTACTGACCGACATTACCCACAACGGCGGTTGTACCATTAGAAGTAGAGTCATTATTTTTGACCTTAACGGCAAAGACCTTATTTTTAACGGGACAACCACTGCGGCACTTACATTGGATGATGGATGGATTAACTACATCAATGCGGGAAATTTGAAAGTCATATCCACAGGAAATGACGGACTGAATATTTCGTACGGTTCCTGCAAACTCACTTACGCAGAGACGAGTAAAAGCGCAGGCGGAAGTAATGCCGTCTTTTGCTGGAATGGCGGAAAGGTTACCGTTACAGGAAGTGTTAAAACTTCGGGTAATAACGGCGGGGTTACTGCAGACGGCACAAATTCATCTGTTACCGTGAATGGCGATATTACTTCTGGAGGAAATGGTGTCGGTGCAACTGCAGGCGGTACTGTTACCGTAACCGGAACCATTACCGCTGCCGATAACGGAATTTTTGCTGGTAACGGCACAAATTCAAAGGTAATTGTAACGGGAAACATTACCGCTTCAGGCTATGGAATTGGAATCAGTTATACCTGTACTGGTACAATTGTAACCGTTACGGGAGATATTACATCAAATGGTAGTGGCAAATCGGGTATTTTTACACAGAGTAGTGCACAGGTAACTGTAAATGGTAATGTGAAGGCAACTGGTTCCAATGGCTTGGGTATTGCTGCGAGTGGCGGAACGGTAACTCACATAACAGGTAACGTAATTTCAAATAGCGGGGTAGGCGTTGATGTGTCTGGTGCTGGCACAACTGTTACAATTGACGGATTCATTAATGCTACGCCTTATATTAAACTTAATGGCGTGGTAAAAATCGCCGCCGACGGTGTAACAGATGCCACGAAACCGGACTATCTTAAATACGCTGATGCCACAAGCACTGTTTGGGTTGGTAACAAACCATCAGGCATTGAAAACGTTGAGTTGCAATCCCTGAAAATCTACCCAAACCCTGTGAAAGACGAGTTACGAATTAAGAATGATGAATTAAGAATTAAAAATGTGGAAATTGTTGATTTGTCAGGTCGTGCGGTATTGATGGGCGAATTCAATTCGCCCCTACAAAATGGTAATCCCGTAGGGGCGTATTGCATACGCCCGAATGAAACAACAATCAATGTTTCATCATTGCCTCAAGGAATTTATTTTGTAAAAATAACAACGGATAAAGGCGTTGTAACGAGGAAGTTTGTGAAAGAATAAAAATAGTGGTTAGTGGTTAATGATTAAAAACCTGATTTTCACCTGATAAAAAACTAAACAACTTCAGTAACCACAAATGGCAACATAATTATAAACCTGATTACCTGATTAAACAATGCAAAATCAGGTAATCAGGTTGTTTTTTATGAAAATTCACTGTTACTGGGGTTGTTTTGTAAAAAAAATCAGGTATAAATGAGGTTAATGAATGAGAATTCAAAATTTCCCGCAGGGACAACACTTTATTAACCGTATTCTTCAGATTACGGGAAAACAAAAACACTACACGCCCTCCCCTTTGGGGTGGGGTGAAGTTCCCTATTTTATCTTATAATAATGTAATGAGGTTTTTTGTATTGTAACTTGTTGTTACTGAGGTTGTTCTTACTATTCAGGCGGTGGGGTATTTCGCTGGCGGTTAATGGTTGCCTGATTGTATCTTTTGCTTTGCAACTGAGCGTATTGTTGCTCGGTAAGCACTTTTCGCAGTTCCTCGTTTTTATTTTTTATACGTTCCAATGCCTGACGGCGGTCAGTAGATTGCTGCCGCTCTTTTTCGTATTTCAAATTGATGTTATAAACGAGTTTTTCCTGCGTGGGCGTGAGGTTCAAATCATTTTTCATTCGTTCTGTTTGCCGTAATGCTTCAGTTTCCGGCGAACGCACAACAATTTCCCCATTTCCTTCCGTTTGTGCAAAAACTTGTAAGATACTGAAAATGAGAAATATATTTATTATGAAAAATGATTTTAAATTAAATTTCATTGCTAAAAAGTTCCTGTTTTTTAACAGGACGCAATTTTTCCCGCAATGATTGTGCCATTATTTGTTAAAAGTGCTTAACTTTAAAGAAGTAAGCACTTTTTTTGTGTGCAAAGCAAAATCGCCATTCATAATCCACGAATAATATCCGGGGTCTATTTCAAAAACCTCTAACACTTTCATTCCCTTATATTTACCAAAATTAAAAACAATATCGCCTTTTTCATTTTCAATAATTCTACCAGCAAAATCAATATTTTTTGTATAATAGGTAAAATTTGACAAAAATTTAACCGAATTTTCGAGTTCCGGATATCTATCTAATTGAGCCATAAGCACTTCGTAAGTTGCACGAGTATCACTTTCAGCAGAATGTGCATTGTCGAGGTCTTTTTCGCAATAAAATTTATATGCGGCAGCAAGTGTGCGCTGTTCCATTTTGTGAAACACAACCTGCACATCAATCAAATTGTTGCGCGCAAGGTCAATATCACATTCGGCGCGAAGAAATTCTTCGGCGAGCAACGGAATATCAAAACGATTGGAATTGTAACCGGCAATATCGCAATCCGAAAAATCGCGTTCGATTTGTCGGGCTATTTGCTTGAAAGTCGGACAGTTAGCCACATCAGCATCGGAAATACCGTGAATTTGCACCGCATTTTCAGGAATGTGCATTTGTGGATTTACGCGAAAAGTTTTCGTTTCCTCGTGTCCGTCAGGAAATACTTTCAGATACGAAATTTCGACAATACGGTCTTTTGCCGTATCAATTCCGGTGGTTTCTACATCAAAAAAAATCAGCGGACGAGTTAAATTTAATTTCATTTTTTTATAATTTTTTTTACCCAAAAATTCCTGTTAATGTTAAGCCCGATAATACTAAAATTACCATTAAAAGAATATTTACAAGATTTATAGGTAGCATATATTTCCATTCGAGGTTTAAAAGTTGGTCGATACGCAGGCGCGGAAACGACCAACGCACCCACAAACTGAAAAATATCAGTACCAAAGTTTTGCCGAAAAACCATATATAACTCGGAATGAAAGCCATTATTTGATTAAAACCGTCCCAGCCGCTCACTTGAATTGGCATCCAGCCGCCAAGAAAAACAGTCGTGCCGATTGCGGCAATGATAAACATATTCATATATTCTGCCAAGTAATAAAATCCGAAGGCAATTCCCGAATATTCGGTGTGATAGCCCGCAGTAAGTTCCGATTCTGCCTCAGGCACGTCAAAAGGACCGCGATTGGTTTCGGCGTGTCCGGCAATAAGATAAATCAAAAAAGCAATTATTGACGAAATATGTCCGTTAAAAACATTCCACACATATCGCTGACCTTCAACCATTTCGGAAAGTTGCATTGTGCCGGTCATTACAACGATTGTCATCAGCGCAAAGCCCGCCGAAAGTTCGTAACTGATAAACTGCGCACCGCTTCGCATCGCCCCAACCATCGAATATTTATTGTTGGAAGCCCAGCCGGCAAGCAGCACACCGACAATTCCAAGCGACGACACCGCCGTAACATAAAAAACGCCGATATTGAAATCAATGGCGTGAAGCGATTTCCCAAAAGGAATTGCGCCAAAAGCGAGCATCGAGGCAGAAATCATAAAAATCGGCGCAGCAACAAACAGAAACATATCCACACGCTTGAGTTTTATAATTTCTTTCAATAAAATTTTTATCACATCGGCAGGCACTTGCAGCAAACCCCATTTCCCCAAGCGGTTTGGTCCGAGCCGTGCCTGAAAAAAACCCGAAATTTTTCGTTCAAAATAAATTAAAAACATTGCCAGCAGCGAATAAGCCGTCAATAATGCAACGCCCACAAGCACACATTCGACAAGTATTGCGCCCCATTCGGGCATTACCGATTTTAGCCACAAATCAAATGCAGATAAAAGTTGAGATATTTCCAAAGGTTGATTCATTTATATTATTTTTATAAATTTAAAGAATTTTTAATTTATATATTATTTTCAATAATTTGTTTTAATTGTTCTTTTGTGGGCAAATATAGTTGATATTTTGACACAAAAAGCCGCGAAGAAATATTATTCAACGCATATTCTATTTCGTATTCATCTTTTTCACGTGCAAGCACAATACCAATCGGCGGGTTGTCGCCCTTATTATTTTCCTCTTTTTCAAAATAACCGAGATACATATTCATTTGTCCGATGTCTTGGTAGTCAGCTGCTTCGCGTTTCAGGTCAATCAACACAAAACATTTTAGAATATAATGATAAAAAACCAAATCAATGCGATGAGGACGATTGCCGAGCATAATGCGATATTGCCGTCCCACAAAGGCAAAACCTTTTCCCATTTCCAAAAGGAACTGCTGTAAATGTGAGATAATACGGCTCTCTATTTCATTTTCACTTGCTTGATACGGCTCTGGAATATTCAGAAAATCAACAATATACGGCTCACGAATAATATCTTCGGGCTTTGAAATTAACTGTCCTTTTTGCGCAAGTTGCAAAATTCCTTCAACATCTTTTGAGGCAGCAAGGCGAAGATAAAGCGATGTTTTTTTCTGACGAATAAGTTGCGTTGTACTCCAATTTTCGTTTATGGTTTGATTCATATAAAATGAGCGTTCCATTGGGTCATCAATTTTCAAAAGTTCAACCCAGTGTGTCCAACTTAATTGCCGCCATTTTTGCGAAATTTCTATAATAAACTGACTTTCAGCATCTTGGAATTTGTGCGAAGCCTTCGCACAAATTCGATTTTCCAATTGGTGCGGAACCTCCGCACTAATTGAACTTTCTAATTGGTGCGGAACTTCCGCACCTTTTTTATTTTCCAATTGGTGCGAAACCTTCGCACCAATTGGGTTTTCTAATTCTTGCGGAACCTCCGCAAGAATTGGGAAAGTTTGATAAAACTGCCTCATTCTTTTGAGATTACTCAAACTAAAACCCTTTCCGTGCAACAAAGTAAGGTCTTTTGACAAGTCCTCAAGCAGGCGTTTTCCGTATTCGGCTTTAACATTTCCGCCCTGCTCATATTCCACAATATATTGCCCAATTTGCCAGTAAGTTTCTACCAAA
>Ga0209629_10000011_pt1 | contig 80510 bp, 70 predicted proteins | sample TergutCu122P5_FD_187286 | JGI IMG/M metagenome (GOLD analysis project Ga0209629, IMG submission 187286) | Cubitermes ugandensis P5 segment gut microbial communities from Kakamega Forest, Kenya - Cu122 P5 (SPAdes) (version 2) | ecosystem: Host-associated > Arthropoda: Insects > Digestive system...
TCTCTCACCGCGAATCGCTGCACCGGCCTTATGTCGAAGCGGTCATTGCCGAGATGCGGCGTTTGGCGACCAACGAACCATTACCCTTGTCCACCCTTTTTATCGGTGGTGGCACGCCGACGGTTTTGGCCGATGATCTGCTATTACGCCTACTGGCCACCTGCCGGACAATTTTTCCCTTCGCCAAAAATGGCGAATTCACCTGCGAGGCCAATCCGGGCACGGTAAATCCGACGCTTTTGACGGCGCTGCGTGGGGCCGGCATCAACCGCCTGTCACTGGGTGTCCAGTCATTTGATGATGAGGAATTGCGGCTCTTGGGTCGCGTCCATGATGCCAACCAAGCGCGAGCGGCAGTGGCCATGGCACGGCAAGCCGGTTTCAATAATTTCAGCCTCGATCTGATGTATGGCCTACCGGGGCAAAGCCTCGCGGCTTGGCGGCGCCACCTAGAAACCGCCCTGGCCCTTAACCTGCCGCATCTGTCGCTGTATCAATTGACTATTGAAGAAGATACACCGTTCGCCACCCGCTACCGGCCTGACCAGCAGCAGATGCCGATGGAAGAAGAAATCCTGGCCATGGACGCGCTGAATATTGAGCTGTGTGCTCAGGCCGGTTTACGGCAATATGAAATCTCGAATTTCGCCAGGCCGGGTTATGAATGCCGCCACAATCTGACCTATTGGCACAATGAAAGCTATCTCGCCGTCGGTGCCGCAGCGGTCAGTTATGTTGCGGGCCGGCGCCAGGGCCGCCTGACGAAGCCGGAAGAGTATTGCACGGCTATCTCAGCGGATGGCGAGGCCATCGCCTGGTTGGAGGAATTGCCGCGCGAGGCGGCCTTCCGTGAAACCGTGGTCATGGGTCTGCGCCTGAACACCGGCGTGGATATGTCCAGGCTGTACCAGCGCTTCGGCATCGACGTGTTGGAGTACTACAAAAATACACTCCCCAAATTGCTGGCTGCGGGCCTGTTACAATGCCAGGACGGCTGGCTTCGCCTTACCGATTATGGCAGGCAAATCGCCAATCAGGTGTTGGCCGAGTTAGTGTAATATCGTGGGGGCCATTTGCCAGTTATCATCTCAACGCACATTGAGAATATAGGTGACATCCTGGTCGAATCCTTCCGCTTTGAAGCGACCGGCAAATTCGATGACATGCCGCCCAGTACGCAGCGGAGGTAAAAATACCCAATATCCACTCGTAACAGCCGTCGTCATCTGGCCGGTGGCGCCATCACGTAATTTGAAGCAACTGGTTCCGAGCTGGCGGATTTCAGATTCGCGCCATGGTGCTCCATCAAGGGAAAACCGTATGCCGCTCGCATCTTCCGTGAATTTTTTTACCGCCACCTGCATTTGATCGCATGGCGCTGTCGGCGGAGCCTGCGCGACCGTATCAATGACAGGGATCAGAATGGATTTGCCCATAGGAACAATACATTCACGGCGCACTTTGCCAACAGCGCCTCGCGCCCCCGCCAAAAACCACATCGCTCCTGATTGACCAGCACCGCAACGCTCGCCGGTTGCATCGCGCATTGGACTTTCCGACTCCGGAAATGATCGAATCCACTCAGCATAGCGTTGCAGCCATTGCACCTGGGAAAGGCCAGCAATACGATCTTTACCGGACATGCCAGTGGGAGCTTCGACCGCCGGTGGCTCGCTGACCAGGTGATCCGGCCAATCGAAACCACGATACCCCGCCGGCGGATTTCCGGTGAAGGGTTCTTCACCGAAATTCACTTTGAGGATACCTTTACCAACCAAAGTGGCTATTGGCTCTGTGGCCACCACAGTGGCCACCACTTCGGCGAAAATATCTGAATCACGGTCTATCGCTATGCCCAGGTTACTTCCAGGGGGCGCATCGTCCATCCACGTTCCATCCTGATACCGATAAAGACGCCCGGCATCCAAATCAACGGCCCATCCCAGGACAACCTTGGGAATACGCAGATCACCTAAATCGCCACCAACTATACGAACACTGTCCGTCTCTCCGAGCTTCAAAACAAGATCGCGGGATTTGATTTCGTGATCCATGCTATAAAAGCGCACGCCTGTGCCAACCTGAGCGGCAACGTTCGCCACAGTGTCGCCTGCGCGGGCATCGTCAATGACGATTTCAAAGTAATATCTCCCTGTGCGGTGGGCGCGGGATGAGCGAAGTCGCATTGCAGACGGCGAATCGTTTGCCGCTTGCATTTCTTCTACAGAAACAGCGGGCTTTTCAAAAGGCGGCGAAACTTCACCAGCAACGAAGACTCCGGATACTTGTCTTTCTAACCGACGAATATCTTCCAGCCGCTTCTCCGTGGCATCCATGACGCACTGAGTCCGATTTTCCGATTCGACGACATACGCAATCCAAGCGTCGCGGCTTTGAGGAGCTCGATCAAGCCCACACGATTGATCACGAGTTTTGAGCCAGGCCCGCTGCGCGGCGATCATCCCCCGCAGTTCACCGCCTTGGAGTTTCGACCGTAAGCTGGCGTATTCGGAGTTCAATTGTTCATCAATTCGCTTAAACCTGTCGCGTAGGCGCTTATTGTCGTTGGAATCAGCATTGTCTGGCGGGCCGGGAACGCCACGTGACATGGCTTTCGTCTGTGAGGTATCCGTTAGTGACAACGACTCCGAGTGAGCGAATCCAGCAACGAGAGCAAGGACACATACCAAGCAAATTGGGTGGAACAAATCGCTGATTCTCATAACTCTCGTCGCACCTGCGGTTTATCTGAATTTTCAAATGACTGACAAGCATACTTGTTATATTTGATTCTAAGACATACCCATTGCGCCCTTTCCAATGCCAACCGCTCAATTTCCCGGCGCCAAACGGCGATCAAGCTGGTATGGCTCGACCGTGACGATGGCAAGCCGCTGATATTGCTGGTGCCGGGGATTGAGGATGACGTTCCATTCTTTGGCAATGACACCGGAAGGCACGCGCAGGGCAAGGCAGCCCTCCCGCTCGAAACGCTCTCCGGCGATTTCAGCCAAACGCGGCATGGCCGGAAAGCTATTCCAACCGGTCGGTAGCTCGCTTTCGAGAACTTTGCCAACATCAATATCATCAGGTAAATCCAACTCGGCAATGAAGAGGTCGCTGGGCAAGAGATTCAGCGGCAGATGGACAAGAAACTCAACCGTGGCCAGCGAACGGCTCTCGGAAGTGTAGAGCAGCGGCGTCCCTTTTTTATTCCAACGGCCTCCGTACAAGCGGGCGCCCTCGCCGGACAGGTCATGGATATGACCACCGTGCGCGATGCGAAAGAGACGCATCAGGAATAGACACCGCTGTCGATGCGACCCAGGATATCGAGAATCAGCCGGGCACCGTAGCGGGAAGGAAGCAGATCAAGCGGCTTTTTACCGCCGAGAGCGATATTTTCGGCGGCCATCCAGCGCTGAAATGTTTCGACAGAGCCGAAAAGGGCGGCGCCGGTGGCGTAGACGACGGCAATTTGCAGCACCTGTTCCGAAGCGTCCGTATCGAGCAGATCCTGCTCTTTCTTGCGCTGGATGGTGCGCTCGCCCAGGCGCAGCAGTTGGGCCATGGCCCGCAGCGGCAAACCAAGCTTGGCCGCCAAACTGGTCAAGGCGCGTTTGGGCAGACCCGCCGCCGACAGCTCATACAAATCCATCTCGCTTTCGATTTTCTGGCCGGTCACCGCCGCCCCACCGAGAAATTCTTCAATAGCTATCGTAGCAATCATGGTGGCCTCCGTCATTTGACGTATACTGTAGCGTCAAATGACGGATATGTCAAATGCCAAGGCTATTTCTCTTTCATCCAGCCTTCGAGAATGTCGATGATTTTCCGCGCTTGGTCGCGGCTCGAGATGGCGAATTTCGATTTCAGTAGATACTCGTCACCCTTTTTCTGGTAGCGGCGGATGGCGAAAGCCTCCTTGCCGTAGACTTCGTTCTTCTTGTCCCAATTCAGGTAACGAAACAGAATCGTCGTCCAGGCGCCTTTACTGAGGATTTCTTTGCCCGTTTCCTTGATCATCAGGACGCCATCTTCCTCGTAGTTCACCGTCAGCTTGTCAATTGCGTCAGACATGGAATTTCTCCAATAATGGCAACGGCGGCGAGGTCGATGGCATCCCTTACCTTCGCCTCAGTCCGCCTGATTTTTCTTAAGTGGGGAAAAAAGCAGACCGCCCTCCCCGGCATCGACGCGAATACTGTCGCCAGTCGCGAATTTTCCTTCGAGCATTTCCAGGGCCAGCGGGTTTTCCAGATGCTGCTGGATGGCCCGTTTCAAAGGCCTGGCACCAAAGGCCGGATCATAGCCGTTTTCCAGCAAAAATTCTTTGGCACTTTCGCCGATTTCCAGCGTCACGCCGTTGTCGCGCAAACGCTCGCACAGGCGTTCGAGCTGGATGACGACAATCGCCAACATATCGTCTTTAGTCAGACCATGGAAGAGAATGGTCTCGTCGATGCGGTTCAAAAACTCCGGTTTGAAGTGGCCGCGCAAGAGCGTTTCCACCTCGGCGCGAATGGCCTTTTCATCGGCCCGCTCCTCGGTCATGCGCATGATGAGCTGGCTGCCGAGGTTCGAGGTCATAATCAGGATGGTATTCTTGAAATCGACCGTCCGCCCCTTGCCGTCGGTCATGCGGCCATCGTCAAGCACCTGCAACAAGACGTTGAAGACATCCGGGTGCGCCTTTTCGATCTCGTCGAGCAGGATCACGGCGTAGGGACGGCGGCGCACTGCCTCGGTTAGATAACCACCCTCGTCATAACCGACATAACCCGGAGGGGCGCCAATGAGGCGCGCCACCGAATGTTTCTCCATGAATTCCGACATGTCAATGCGCACCATCGCCTGTTCGGAATCGAAGAGGAACTCGGCCAGCGTCCGCGACAGTTCGGTTTTGCCGACTCCCGTCGGACCAAGAAAGAGGAACGATCCCAAAGGCCGCTTCGGATCCTGCAAACCGGCCCGCGCCCGGCGCACGGCGTTGGCCACTGCCCGCACGGCGTCACTCTGGCCGATGACCTTTTTGTTCAGGATTTCCTCGGCCTGCACCAGTTTGGCCTTCTCGCTTTCGAGCAATTTATCGACCGGAATACCCGTCCATTTGGCGACGACGGCGGCGACATCCTCGGCACCAACCTCTTCTTTTAGCATCTGGTGGCCAGACTGCACCTCCTGCAATTTATCGTTGGCGGCGGTCAGGTCATTTTGCAATTTGACCAATTGCCCATAGCGGATCTCGGCCACTTTGCTCAACTCGCCGCGCCGCTCGGCCAGTTGCTCCTGCTGATGCGCCTCGTCGATGGCGGTCTTGATGTCGCGGATTTTCTGGATGGTGTCGCGCTCCAGTTGCCATTGGCCACGCATTCCTTTCAGTTTTTCCTCGAGATCGGCCAGGCGCTTGCCCACTTCGGCCAGGCGCTCGACCGAGGCCTTGTCCGCCTCTTTTTTCAAGGCTTCGCGCTCGATCTCAAGTTTGATTTTCTGCCGCTCCAGTTCGTCGATTTCCGACGGCATACTGTCAATTTCTATGCGCAGACGCGAGGCGGCCTCGTCGATCAGGTCGATGGCTTTGTCGGGCAGGAAGCGGTCGGTGATATAGCGGCTCGACAGCGTCACCGCCGCCACCGTCGCCGCGTCCTGGATGCGGACACCGTGGTGCACCTCATACTTTTCTTTGATGCCGCGCAAAATGGCGATGGTGTCCTCGGCGCTTGGCTCCTGCACGACGACCGGCTGAAAACGGCGTTCGAGGGCGCTGTCCTTTTCGATGTACTTGCGGTACTCGTCCAAGGTGGTGGCGCCGACGCAGTGCAGCTCGCCACGGGCCAAGGCCGGTTTCAGCATGTTCGAGGCGTCCATCGAGCCTTCGGCGGCTCCGGCACCAACCAGGGTGTGGATTTCGTCGATGAAGAGGATGATTTCGCCGGCTCGTTTTTCCACCTCTTTCAAGACGGCCTTCAGGCGGTCTTCAAACTCGCCGCGATATTTGGCGCCAGCGACCAGGGCACCGAGGTCGAGCGTCACCACCTGTTTGTTACGAAGCGTCGCCGGGATGTCGCCTGAGACAATGCGCTGGGCCAGGCCCTCGACAATCGCCGTCTTGCCGACGCCCGGCTCGCCGATGAGGATAGGATTGTTCTTCGTGCGCCGCGACAGCACCTGGATGACGCGGCGGATTTCCTCGTCGCGGCCAACCACCGGGTCGAGTTTCCCCTGGCGGGCAACATCGGTCAGATTACGGCCATACTTTTCTAGCGCTTGGTATTTTTCTTCCGGGTACTGATCGGTGACGCGGTGGTCGCCACGGATCGATTGCAGGGCGGCGAGAAATTTTTTCTCGTCGATGCCACGCCGGTTCAAGGCCGTCGCCGCGCCGTCCTTGCCGTTTTTCAGGACGGCGAGAAAGAGATGCTCCTGGCTGACGTATTCATCCTGCATCTGCCGGGCCACGGTGAAAGCCTGGTCAAGGGCCTTGCGGAAATTTTCGCCGGCGTAGACCTGGCCGGCGCCACCGCCGGAGACCTTGGGAATACCCTCGATGAGCTGGTTGATGTCGGCGAGCACGCGGGCCGGCTCGATTTCCATCTTCTTCAAAACCGGGACGATAACGCCATCGGTTTGTTCGAGCAACGCCTTGACCAGATGCGCCGTCTGCATTTCCTGCTGCGAGTTGTTCTGGGCCAGTTGCTGCGCCGCCTGGATGGCCTCTTGCGACTTCAGCGTGAATTTATCGAACTGCAGCATAATCTTTCCCCCTTAACGTTTCGCCATGGCCGATCCGGTCACGACAGAATAATCAATGATAGCACAAGCGAAGACGCGGAGAAGGTAAGGAAAGCGGCCAGGGGTGTCAACACGATGTGTCAAAATTTTGACGAGGCTGGGCAAAAAAAATCGCGTCCCAGTTAACCTGGAACGCGACAAGGGTGAAACACGGTCGGCGATCAGTCGCCGCCGCAACCACCGGAGCTGCACGAACCGGAACTGCATCCGCCGCCGCCAATGGGATTTGCCGAGGAAACCGAAAAACCGGAGCGCATCCCAGCGTCGATGAAATCGACGGTGATGGCGCCGCAGGTGTTCAACAGCTCGGTATCGACGAGAAACTGCATGGAATTCTTTTCAAAAACCTGGTCGCTCGCTTTTGGCTCATCCAGAGCCAATCCCAAAGAGGGACCAGCTCAGCCGCCCTGCATCAGCGCCACGCGCAATGCCGACTGGAGATTGTTCTGCCCCATGTACTCCTTTAGCTTGGCGACCGCTAAATCAGTGGCCGTAAAGTTCGCCATATTGCCTCCCGTAAAAAATAATGAACGTGCTGAAAACCGCCAGCGTAGGCGGGGTTTAGCCGAATACGATAAAATGCCCTTGCCGATAAGTCAATCGCCAGCGGTAAAATCCGTCCAGCGGTGACGAGACCACGGTCCAGGCGAGTAGCGGCTTTTCTGTTGATTTGCTTGAAGCGCGGGTGGTAACTTGACCCACCGATGGTTGTAATTTCATGGCCTTGGCAAAAAACCGCCGGCAACTCATTCCATCTTTGCCCAACCAGGGGAACCTCATGAAAAAACTTGTCATTTCCACCGGCGGCGGCGACGCGCCGGGCCTGAACGCGGTCATCTATGCCGTGGTGCATTCCTGTTATCGCCGTGGCTGGGAAGTCTATGGCAGCCGCAGCGGCTACGGCGGTTTTCTCGACATCAATGATATGGTGCAACTGAACATCCGCGACGTCGAAGGCATCTATTCCCAGGGCGGCACCATCCTCGGCTCGACCAACAAGGGCAATCCTTTTGCCAAACCGGTGGAAAATGAAGCGGGCGAAGTGCAGGTGATTGATGTTTCCGACAAAATCATCCGCAATTTCAAACGCATGGGTTTTGATTGCCATATCGCCATCGGCGGCGATGGCAGCCTCGACATCGCCCATCGTTTCTGGCGGAAAGGAATGCCGGTCATCGGCGTGCCGAAAACCATCGACAACGACCTGCAAGGGACCGAGCGCACCTTCGGTTTCGACACCGCCGTTTCGACGGCCACCGAAGCGCTCGACAAGCTGCACTCCACCGCCAAATCGCATAACCGCGTCATGGTAGTCGAGGTCATGGGCCGCGATTCCGGCTGGATCGCCCTTTATTCCGGCATTTCCGGCGGCGCCGATGTCATTTTGATGCCGGAGATTCCTTTCGATATGGAGGCGGTTTGCGAAAAGATTTCCGACAACGAGTTGTATAATAAACACTACGCCATTGTGGTCGTCGCCGAGGGCGCGGGTACAAAGGATGGCCAGGTGTTCAACAAAGGCATGGGCGAACTGGGCCGGGAAGGCGTGGTACTTGGCGGCGTCGGCGAATGGGTGGCCAGCGAAATCCGCAAACGCACCGACAAAGACACGCGCTCGCTGGTTTTGGGCCACCTGCAGCGCGGCGGCAGCCCAACCACCTTTGACCGGCTGCTCGGTCTGCGCTTCGGGGCGGCGGCGGTGCGTATGGTCGAGGAAGGCAAATACGGCCACATGGTGGCGCTGAATAAAGGCGACATGGCGCCAGTGCCACTCGACCAGGTAGTCGGCGGACGCAAAAAGGTGCCGCTCGACAGCGACAAAATCCTCACCGCCCGTAACATCGGCATCTGCCTCGGCGCCGATCTGGATACATTCGACCTGCCGGATTGATATGGCGCGGGGCGAGGCGTTCGGCGCCATTTTTGACCTGCTCCTTGCCCGTTTCGGCCCACAGCATTGGTGGCCGGCGGATAGCCACTTCGAGGTGCTGGTCGGCGCTGTGCTGACGCAAAATACAAGTTGGAAGAATGTTCGGCGGGCGATTGATGTCCTGCGTGACCAAGGCTGTCTGAACTTCGAGGCGCTCGATAGCTTGGCAGTGGACGATTTGGCCGTCCTGATCCAGCCTTGTGGCTACCATAGCGTCAAGGCCAAACGGCTGAAAAATCTGCTCGCCATGCTGCGGCGTGAATACGCGGGCGATGTCAACGCCATCGCCCGTGACGAGCTACCGGCGGCCAGAAGCAAGCTGCTCGCCGTCTCTGGCGTCGGCCCGGAAACCGCCGATGCCATTTTGCTCTACGCCGCCGGTCATCCCATTTTCGTCGTCGATGCCTACACCCACCGCGTCTTTTCCCGCCATTTCCTGGTGCCGGAAGAAAGCGATTACGACGAAATCCAAAGCGCTTTCATGGCCGCCCTGCCCACCGACGCCGCCCTGTTCAACGAATACCACGCCCTGATTGTCGAATTGGGCAAACGCTATTGCAAAAAACGGCAGCCGCTCTGCGCCGATTGCCCGCTTGGCCATCTGCCGCACGATACGGGAGAATAGTGAACCTTTGAATTGGGGATTGCTCCACCATGTTTCGTATCTTTTCGCTTGCTTGCCTGCTGTCGTTTTTCTCTCCGCTTACCGCCGCTGCCGATGATACCGCAGCGCCGCTGTCGGCATCCAAGGTTTGTGATGGGCGTTACGCCGCCGCTGGCATAGAAATCTTGCAAGCCCTGAACTATGGCACCCTGTACTCCGGCGGCGACCATTTCCATTATCGTGATGACGTTAGCCAGACCGTGGATATGTATCGCCTGTGGCGCGGTCTGCCGGACTGGCGTTTGCGCGGGTCGGGCGGCGGAGAGGTTGCCGATGAATTTTTTCAGACAGGCGGGAAAGTGAGTTTTGACTGGCTGGCGGGAAATGCGTCGGAAAGCGGCAAGAGTAAGGCTGAGGCCGCCGCTACCGTTTTTACGCTCGACATCAACGCCGCCGTTACCCGCCCCGCCGATGCCTGGCGCGATGATGAGCAAACTGTCCGGCTTTCGCCGCTTGAACTCTGGCTGCGTTTCGTCATGGCCGCTTCGGACGCCCCTTGGGCCAATATCCCGATTTTTCGCCAGGATGACTACCTGGAAAGGGGCTTTCTCCGCCTGCGCGATGAGGCGCTACGGCGCTATCAGGCCGGGAAAGGCATCGAGTGGGCGGTGGCGGCGCAGCTTCTCGATCCACCCCGGCCTTCTCAGCCGCAAGAGACCGGCGATAAAGGAGACAGGGAATTCAGTGAGAAAACGGCGGAACTTGACAGGATTTTTGCGGGTTGGGAAGAAAAAGTACTGTCCTGCGTTGCCACGCCGCAGGAGTACGCGGCCTGGGCGGCTGTCGCCCCCTACCGCAAACCAGTCACTGAACGGTTTCAGGAATATCGGCAGTTTCTACCCGATAAACTTTTCCGGCAATGGAGCGAATACTGGAGCAGATGGTCAGTCGGGCGGATATTGCTGAATGCTTCACCAGGATCATACCGGGATTCGCTTATCCGGAGAAGTCATGATAGCTTTTTCCTCACGGATATTGCCCAATATATTGACGATCCCGATCAATCAGCCTGGCTCGATGCCGGTCTCTCCTTTTCTCTTATCCGGTCTGGCCCTTCGTTTACCGAGCAGGATATGAATGAGCTGCTGGCGCACTACAAAGGGCGGCGAATTCACCCGATCACGGCGGCGCGTTTCAATCTGCTGTCACCAGAGCATTTGCTGCGATTGGCGCGGGAGGGAGAACTTTCCCAGAACATGCGCTGTTCACTCCTATCCGCCGCTTTTGCCCGCTTCGTCACCGATGGCCAGAACGACAAGGCCTTTGCCTTGATCGACAAGCTACTTCCCTGTTTTCCAGAAAACACACGGAAGCGTCTGGCGGCAATTGCCCGCCAGGATGCACCGCTGGCGGTGAAAAACGCCTTGTTCTCCCTGTATGCGCCGCTGATTTCCACCTGGATTTTTTATGATGATATACTTGGCGGGCAGGGACTCCCTGGTATAAACGCAGGACGTGGATTGCCATCGTGGCTGATAGGATTCTATAACCGCGACACCCCCGATGTCGCCCAACAAATCGCTAATCGGGCTCTCGATACCATGACCGCGACGGAAACCGTTTCGGATTGCGCCGTTAAACGTGATCTACCCAAGAGCTTCGTTTCCGGAGAAAAATTCACGCAGGATAAAGGCGAGTGGCTGCAACATCCGGATTACTGGAAAGTGTTTTGGACTGTGAAAGGTTATAGCGTCAATTTTATCAATCGCATTATGCACAGCCCCCATGGCCGCTACGCCCCGGTTGCGCCGCCTATTGCGCCTGAAAACCCGACGCCCTATCTGGCGCGGTATGCCGGTGGCAACGGTTTTACTCATGTCCTCAGTGTCACCATCATCCGCTGGGCCGAGGCGGAAGAGAAGAAATGGTTCACGAAATGGTTTCGGAGCGCGCAAGAAAAAGCCGAGATGGCTGAGGCCCTGGCCAGGGTTGTCAGGATGAATAAGTATAACGACGGCGGCAAACTTGATGGCAAGCCGGTTGGCCAACGTGCTTTGTGGCTTTTGCATCGGTACTATCCCAATAGCGAAGCGGCGAAAAACACACGCTACTGGTATCAGGCAAAGCCGGCGCTCAATTGGTAGGCGAGAAAGGTTTTTTTGACCAGCAGCGGCGAGGGAATGGCCGGAATATTTTGTTTAGCGCCACACCAGTAATTTGCGGTATTTCGCCTCCAACCACGTGTCACCCCAGAATCGTGAGCGCGAATCCCTGGCCGCCACCTGGCGATAGACAGTGGGAAAATCCGGCTCCCCATCGCCAATGGCCTCAATGATCAGCCGATCAAGTTTGCCGAGGCCGTCAGCATCGGGCAATTCCTCCAGCCAGTGGCCGCAGGCGGCGGGTAGAAAGGGCAGCAATGCCGAGGCTTCCCCAGCCAGTTGCCGTATTGCCTCTACATCGGGCTGGGCAAAAGCTTGGTCGGCGCGCCGAGCCAGGGCAAAACCCGGCGGCGACAGCGGGCGCCGCGATGGGTAGAGCCTGACAAAATCTTCCGGGCGCAACTGACCTAGCCCGTGGAAATCGGCGATGCCGGGAAAGTCGCCGATGCAGATCAGTTGCAGCCGCCGGTAAGCGAGATCATCGAGACAGGTCAAGAGATGGACAAGCGTGGTCTGATCCATCAGACAGGCGTCGAACCAGAGGACAACTTCATTGTAGGCGAAAGCGCCACGCAGCTTGGCGTACTGCGTTTGCAGCTTGGCTAGGACGGCTGGTACTTCCAAGGCAAAAGTGTCAGCGATAAAGGCAGCGTGGACGGTTAGCGCTTCATCCCTCGGCCAGCCAACATCGCGCTGTGGCCCGGCAAAGAGAATATCGCTCCAGGCAAAAACTTCTCCTGGCAGACCGCTCTCGGCTAACCGCGCCGCCGCATGATCGCCGTTAGTGATGTGGAGCAGACTCACTTGCCGTAACTGAAGACCAGCTTGTCATCCTGGCAATCCACCGTCGCCTCGCCGCCGTTCTTCAACTGGCCAAACAGAATTTCGTCGGTCAGCGTGTCGCCGATTTCGCTGGTAATCAGCCGCCGCAACGGCCTGGCGCCGTAGCTTGGGTCATAGCCTTTTTTCGCCAGCCAGCTCCGCGCCGTATCGGTCAAACTGATGCGCACGCGCTTGTCGGCCAGTTGCGCCTCCAGTTCACCAATCAGTTTATCGACAACGTGGTTCATGGCGGCGGCATCAAGCGCTTGGAAAGAGACGATGGCATCGAGGCGGTTGCGGAACTCCGGCGCGAACAATTTGTTGATCGCCGTCTGATCCTTGCCCTTGTCGCTGGTGACAAAACCAATCGACTTCGCGGCCATCTCCCTGGCCCCGGCATTGCTGGTCATGATCAAAATAACGTTGCGGAAATCGGCCTTGCGCCCGGAATTGTCGGTCAATGTGGCGTGATCCATCACCTGCAAAAGGATGGAGAAAATGTCCGGATGCGCCTTTTCGATTTCATCCAAGAGCAGCACGCAGTAGGGGTGTTTCCTGATCGCCTCGGTCAAGAGGCCACCCTGGTCGAAGCCGACATAGCCGGGAGGCGAGCCGATCAACCGCGCTACCGCGTGTTTCTCCATGTATTCGCTCATGTCGAAGCGCTCGAAATGGACGCTCAAAACTTTCGCCAACTGCCGCGCCACCTCGGTTTTGCCGACGCCGGTCGGCCCGGCAAAGATGAAGCTGCCGGTCGGCGCCAGCGGATTGCCCAAACCGGCCCGCGCCCGTTTGACGGCTTTGACCACGGTGGCAATGGCTTCATCCTGACCGAAAACAACCGCCTGTAAATCGGCTTGCAGCCGCGCTAAGGTCCCGCTGTCGGTGGTAGTGCCGCTCTTGGCCGGCAGACGGGCAATGCGGGAGACTACCTTTTCGACATCGCCGACCTTGACCTGGCCGTTCAGCCGCCCTTCAAGGCGGAACATCGAGCCGGTCTCGTCCATGACATCAATCGCCTTATCGGGCAGAAAGCGCTCGTTGATGTAGCGAGCCGACAGTTCGGCCATGGCCCGCACCGCCCGTTTCGAGTAGGTGACATGGTGATGCTCTTCGTAACGTGTCTGCAATCCCTTCAAAATCAGCTCGGTGTCGGTAACTGACGGCTCTTCGATGTCGATCTTCTGGAAGCGGCGTGACAACGCCCGGTCTTTTTCGATCTGATTCTTGTATTCCTCATAGGTGGTCGAACCGATGCAGCGCAGGCTGCCCGACTGCAAGGCCGGTTTCAGCAGGTTCGAGGCATCCATCGAGCCGCTGCTGGTGGCGCCGGCGCCGACGATGGTGTGGATTTCGTCAATGAAAAGAATGGCGTTCGGTTTTTTTTCGATGCCGGCGATGACTCCTTTCAGGCGCTTTTCGAAATCGCCGCGGTATTTGGTGCCGGCGACCAGCGTGCCCATATCAAGCAGATGAATGTCGCAATCGCGCAGCAGGTCCGGCACCAGGCCCGGCTCTCCGGTTTTTCGCGCCTCGCTGTCCTGATAAATTTTCAAGGCCAAACCCTCGGCCATGGCCGTCTTGCCGACACCCGGCTCGCCGACCAGAAGTGGATTGTTTTTCTTGCGACGGCACAGCACCTGCATGATGCGCGTCACTTCCCGTTCGCGGCCAATCAACGGGTCGAGCTGGTGGGCGGCGGCCTTCTCGGCCAGATTGACTGTGAAGTCTTTCAACGCTTTCTCTTCCGGACTGGGCGGGGGTTTGGCCAGCGGCGCTTCCTGCAGGTTGCCGAGGTTTTCCGGCAGGTCGTGCGAGATGAAATTGACCACCACCATGCGGTTCAGCCCCGCCGAGTTAAGGAAAAAGGCGGCGTGCGATTCAGTCTCGGCGAAAATCGACACTAGGGCGTCGCCGGAATCGACTTTGTTTTTACCGCAACTCTGGACATGGGCCATCGCTCGCTGCAAAACACGGTTAAATCCGATAGTCTGCACCGGTTCCTGATGACCACTGGAAGTTATCGGGATGCCGTTGCGAAAGAAATTCAGCAACTGCTCCTTCAGATTCTCGGTCGAGCCACCGCATTCGGTGATGATGTAAGTGGCCAAGTCATCGAACAAGAGGCCATAGAGCAGATGCTCGACGGTGACATATTCATGGCGATGGTTTCTCGCCTCGCGGATGGCCCGCATCAGGGACTGTTCAAGAGTTTTGCTCAGCATAACCGCCTCTTCACTCAGACTTTTTCCATGGAACAGCGTAAAGGGAATTCGTTGCGGCGGGCCAGATCGTGCACGGTGGCGATCTTGGTTTCGCAGATTTCTTTGGTGTAAATCCCGGCGACGCCGACGCCCTGTTCATGGACATTGAGCATGATCCGCATCGCTTCTTCGTGATTTTTCTGAAAAATCTGTTCGAGGATGGCGACGACGAATTCCATCGAGGTGTAATCGTCGTTATGCAGCAACACCTTGTAGAGGGGAGGTTCGTCAAGATCGTTGTCGCCGTTCAGCACCAAGGCTTCCTGGTAGTTGTCCGATTGTTGGCTCATGTTTCATGCCTGGGACTGAGGAGTGTCGGGAAAGCGCTCATCTAATTTATGATAAGACGGCCCGCCGCAAAAGCAATGGTTAGCCAGAGCGAGAACGCGGACAAGCAAAGAACCGGCGGTGGGTAATAAAAAAGGGGTTACGGCGCCAGGCCACAACCCCTTGTAACCGGTCGGGATGAGAGGATTCGAGGTAACGATCCTGTCACCTGTTACCCGTTATCCGCTTCAGACGCCCGGCAGCCGGGCCGGTTGATCCTCGCCGCTGGCTTTGCCCTTTTTGTCGCCCGCTTTGTCCGCTTCAGCCGCCGCTGGCGCCACCGGTTCTTCGTTCACCGGCATCCCATAGGCCAGGCGGACGGTGTTCTCGATCTGGCGGCAGACATCGGCATGTTCGATCAGATACTTCTTGGCGTTCTCACGGCCCTGGCCGATACGTTCATCTTTGAAGGAATACCAGGCGCCGCTCTTATCGACAAAATTCTGCTCGACCGCCAGGTCGAGAATATCACCAGCCTTCGACGCCCCTTCACCGAACATGATGTCGAACTCGGCGGCCTTGAACGGCGGCGCCACCTTGTTTTTCACCACCTTGACCCTGGTGCGGTTGCCGACAGTATCCTGGCCTTCCTTGATCGAGGTGACTTTGCGAATATCCAGGCGGATCGACGAATAGAACTTCAAGGCGTTGCCGCCGGTGGTGGTCTCCGGATTGCCAAACATGACGCCGATTTTCATGCGGATCTGGTTGATAAAAATCAGGATGGTATTGCTGCGGTTGATGACGCCCGTGAATTTACGCATCGCCTGCGACATCAGCCGCGCCTGGAGGCCAACATGAGCGTCGCCGACATTGCCGTCGATTTCCGCTTTCGGCACCAAGGCCGCCACCGAGTCGATGACGATGACATCGACGCCGCCGGAGCGGATGAGAATTTCGGCGATTTCCAGGGCCTGCTCGCCGAAATCCGGCTGCGACACCAGCAGTTGGTCGATATTGACACCCAGGCGCTCGGCGTAGCTGGTGTCAAGCGCATGTTCGGCGTCGATGAAGGCGGCGGTGCCACCCAATTTCTGTGCCTCGGCGATGGCGTGCAGGGCCAGCGTCGTTTTACCGGAGGATTCCGGCCCGTAAATCTCGGTGATGCGCCCGCGCGGATAGCCGCCGACGCCCAAGGCCATATCCAGACTCAAAATGCCGCTCGACAGCACCGGCACTCGCTCGACGGTCTGGGTGCCCAAGCGCATGATCGCGCCTTTGCCGAACTGGCGCTGAATCTGACTGATCGCATTCTCGACGCTGGTCGATTTATCCTTTGCCGCTTCGGCCATGGAATTTCTCCTGTTTTTGAGGGGATGGAAAAGATGCCTGGTCCTTCTACCACACTTCGGGCTGGTTTGAAAATGCTGGCAAGTCGGTTGGCGCGATCATCCGACGCTTGCCGTGCACACTAACGTCACCCGTTCGGCGCCGGAGAAGGGCAAACGGTAGCTGCTGACCCGTGGCTCGCCAAGGCCGAGCCGGTCGATGATCGTTTGCGCCGCCGCCAGTTCTTGCCGCCATTTACGGCTTTTCATGGCGATAATTTGTACGCCTGCGGCAAGCCAGGGTTCACACATGTGCAAAAAGCCGGCGAGGTCGGCAACGGCGCGGCTGGTGATATGGCTACACAGTACGGAGCCAGGGGTAATATCTTCCAGGCGGCATTCATGGCAGGCGACGTTTTCCAGGCCGAACGAGCGCGTTACCTGCCGTAAAAAGGCCGCCCGCTTCTGGCGTGGCTCAACCAGGTTGACGAAAAGCGCCGGTCTGGCTGCGGCCAGGACCAAACCGGGAAAGCCGGCGCCGCTACCGACATCCATGAGTCGCGTCTCCGGCGTATCCGGCAGAAGCGGCAAAAGGGTCAGGGAATCGAGGAAATGCTCGACGATTTCCGCATCGCTGGCATTTTTCGCGATCAGATTGGTCTTGGCCGACCATTTCCGCAACAGCGCCATGTAGTCGAGTAGGCGAAGGCGGGCGGCGGCATCGAGATCAATTGCCAGCCGAGCCAAGCCTTTATCCAGCAAGGCGGCCAGACTTTCCATGCCGCTTCAGCTTCTCACCGCCACCGAATTGGCGTGGCCGGTCAGCCCCTCAAGGCGGGCCAGGCGCTGGATGTGGGCGGCGTCGTTCGCCAGTGCCTCGCGGCTGTAGCTGATGATCGAACTTTTCTTCAGGAAAATATCGACACCCAAAGCCGAGGCGAAACGCGCCGTGCCCATGGTCGGCAGCACATGATTCGGCCCGGCCAGATAATCGCCGGCGGCCTCCGGCGTGTAGCCACCCAAAAAAATCGCGCCGGCGTGGCGGATTTTCGGCAGCCACAGCCACGGCTCGGCGAGCATGAGTTCCAAATGCTCGATAGCAATTTTATTGGCCAGATCAATCGCTTGCTCGATATTATCAACCAGCAGCACACATCCTCGCTCAGCCAGGGATTTCTCGGCGATGTCGCGTCGCGCAAGTTTTTCAAGCTGCCGCGCCAGTTCGTCCGGCAAAGCGGCGGCTAGCTCCTTTTCCGTGGTGATGAGCACGGCCAGGGCCTGCGGGTCGTGCTCGGCCTGGGCCAGCATATCGGCGGCGACGTGGGCGCACTTGGCGCTATGATCGGCAACGATCAGCACCTCGGACGGCCCGGCGATCATGTCGATGCGGACGCGGCCCGATACCTGGCGCTTGGCCTCGGCGACGAACTGGTTGCCAGGCCCGACGATGACATCGACCGGCGGCACCGTCTTCGTACCATAAGCCAGCGCCGCAATCGCCCAAGCCGAACCCAGCTTGTAGATTTCCGTGATGCCGATTTCCGCCGCCGCCACCAAGAGATGCGGACTGATTTTGCCACCCGCGTCCGGCGGCGTTACCATGACAAGACGCGGCACGCCGGCAATCAAAGCTGGGATGCCGTTCATCAACACCGACGATACCAGGGGCGTCGAGCCGCCCTGGCCGCCCGGCACATACAAACCCGCCGAATCGACGGGGCGCACCAAGCGACCGACAACGACGCCGTCGTCGCGGGTCTGAATCCATGAATCCTCCATCTCGCGCTCGTGAAAATCACGGATGCGGCGAATCGCCAAAGCCAGCGTCGCCCGGAAATCGTCATCCACCTGCTGGTAAGCTGCGGCGACTTCCGCCGGCTGGACGGCTAAGCCCGCCGCCGTCATCTGTGGCGCGTCAAACTTGCGGCAGTATTCGACGAGAGCGTCGTCGCCACGGTCGCACACGGCCTGGACAATATCGGCCACCGCCCGCTGCGGCGAATTATCGCCTTCCTGGAAACGGGACAACAGCGCGGTGATAGCGGTCTGGCCGGCGGAGGAGGTGATATGGAGTGGGGTGAGCATTGTTCTTTATTTGCTAGGATAAACGGTGTGGTTTGGGCTATTTTTTTTGGGCGCCAGGCAGGATGTCAATTCACTGTACCCGCCTGCCGCGTATTTTCGCGTCAAACTTTTCCAGTGACAAAGCCAACGCAGGGCAGCGGTCGAGTTCCGCGTCCCGTTTCTTTGCCTCGGCCAGCCTCTCATCTTCTTCGAGAAACAGGGCTGGCAAGGAATGGAGCATTCGTGACGCCAAAACCGCCCGCTGGCTTTCGGAAAGCTCCAGAGCAAGTTGTTCAACGGTATCCAAGGTGGTCATGGACAGGTCTCCCGGCGTCGCTGGCCGCGACGCTATTTTCAGGCTCCATTGATCGGGCCAGCGGCTTTTTTTATCACAGGCTGATCACGGTGGCATCGCAGGCGAGTTTGATCAGTTCGACGGCGGTGCCCATGCGGGCGCCCTCAATCAAATCGCTTTCGCTGACGCCACGCGCTTTGGCGCAGGGCGTGCAGGCGAGAACCGGCACCGAGTTGGCTTGCAGGTAGGTCATCAGGTCATCGGCGATGTCGCCGGTGGCGGCGCGCAGGTTGTCGAGCAAGCCTTTTTTCGCCAGATAGATGGCCTCATCCAAAAGAAACAGCGTGACGTTTTTACCTTCTTTGTGGGCGACCGTGGCCAGATGGATGGCCCTGGTGGCGCGATTCGGATTGTCGGTGCCGCAGGCGACGGTAATAACAACATTGTTGGTCATGGTCATCTCCTTGGGTTGATGGGAAGGCCGCCCCGCAACGGGACGGGTTGGGAAACGTGAGGAACATTGTCTCCTTAACGGTTGCGAGGGGAAGAAAAAATAATATAGTGAGCGGATGCCGCCGCCGCCAGTGTTTTTACCCTAAGACAGGGAGAAGGATGGATGGATTTCACGCTCAAATGGCTGGCCTGGGAAATTACCCGCCGCTGCAATTTCTCCTGCGTCCACTGCCGCTCTTCTTCCGATCTGGTTGCCGCCGAGCATCTGGATGTGCCGCTGGTTGAAGCAAAACGGATACTTGACGACATTGCGGGATTCGCCAGCCCGGTCGTGGTCCTGTCTGGTGGCGAGCCGCTTTTGCGCCAGGATGTGTTCGAAATAGCCCGTTACGGCGATGCCTTGGGGTTGCGTATGTGCCTGGCGACCAACGGCAGCCTGGTAACGGCGGAAACCTGCCGCGACATACGGAAGGCCAATATTAAAATGGTGTCGATGAGCCTCGATGGCGCCAATCCCGAAAGCCATGACGATTTTCGTGGTCAAGCCGGCGCCTTTGCCGGTGTCATGCGGGCCATCGAACTGTTTCGCGGCCACGGTATTCCTTTTCTCGTCAACTCCAGCTTTACCCAACGCAACCAGGCGGAAATCCCACAGGTGTACCGTCTCGTGAAAAGCCTTGGCGCTACCGCCTGGTACATGTTCATGATCGTGCCGACCGGACGCGGCGAGGATATTATGGACGAGCTGATTCCCGCCAAAATGTATGATGAACTGCTCGCCTGGCATTACCAAACGGAAAAAGAAGAAAATGAGTTACTGATGCGCCCGACCTGCGCTCCACACTACTACCGCGTCGTCCGCCAGATGGCAAAAGTTGAGGGTGAGCGCTTCACGCCGCGCAGCCTGCAATTTTCCACGGGCGGCTCGAAGGGATGCCTGGCCGGACAGTTAATTTGCTTGCTCGACGTCGATGGCGAGGTCTTGCCATGCAGCTACTTCCCGCTGTCGGCGGGCAATATCCGACGGCAAAGTTTGCGCGACATCTGGGAAAATTCCGAACTGTTGCGAAAACTCCGGGATTTTTCCGCTTATGAAGGCCGCTGTGGCCGCTGCGAATACCTTCAGGTCTGCGGTGGTTGCCGCGCCCGCGCCTATGTGTTAACCGGCAACTATTTGGCGGAAGAACCGTTCTGTTCGTATCAGCCACGTCAGGCGGCCAAGGGCCTGGCGGCGTAAAAAATTCCCCAGGAGCGGAGCATGAACGAGACCTTTTTGCAGGCTTGCCGTGGCGAGCGCACGGACTACACCCCGGTGTGGATGATGCGTCAGGCCGGGCGCTATCTCCCGGAATATCAAAAGGTGCGCGGCACGATTCCTTTTCTCGAATTGTGCAAGCGCCCCGAACTTTGCGTCGAGGTGACCCTGCAACCGCTCAGGCGTTTTGCCATGGATGCGGCCATCCTCTTTTCCGACATCCTGATTCCTATCGAGGCGATGGGCGCGGACTTGTCCTTTCACGAGAGCAAGGGGCCAATCATCGCTGGTCCCTGCCGCGACGCCGAAACGGTGGGACGGCTGCGCATCGCCGACCCGGAACAGGATCTGCCCTTTGTCCAGGAAACCATCCGCCTCTTGCGCCGTGAGCTGGATGTGCCGCTGATCGGTTTCGCCGGCGCGCCTTTCACCTGCGCCACATATCTGATCGAAGGAGGCAGCTCGAAATTCTTTTATGAAACCAAGAAGATGATGTTCAGCCAACCAGGGCTGTTTCACCGCCTGATGGATAAAATCAGCGAAACGGTCATCCGCGCCCTCAGGGCGCAGGCGGCAGCTGGAGCGCAGGCGCTGCAACTTTTCGATACTTGGGCTGGTATCCTCGCTCCCTGCGATTTCGAGATTTTCGTCCTGCCCTATGTTCAGCGCATTTTTGTCAAACTTGATGACCTCAATGTGCCACTGATTTATTTTGCCAACAATGGCGCCACCTTACTCGATATGTCAGTACGTACGGGCGCAAATGTCCTCGGCCTTGACTGGCGAGTCGATGTTGGCGATGCCATCGCCAAGGCCGGGCCACTGGCGGTACAGGGCAACCTCGACCCGCTGGCGCTTTTACTGCCGCAGGAAGAACTGAAAGAACGAATTGGCCGCTTGTTGAACGGCGCAAGAGATGCCTGCGGCCATATTTTCAATCTCGGCCACGGCATTCATCAACTGACACCGCCCAATCAGGTACGGCTGGCGGTGGATTTCGTCCATGAACTCTCGGCGCGCTGACAGGAGGACGCCATGAAAATTCCCAGTGTTTCCGAATGCTTTGTCCATATGCGAGACTTCGGCATGTATGACCATATCCGTGAGCATTCTTTGATGGTGGCCCGCGTTGCCGAACTGATGTACCGGCAACTGGCGGCGCACGGTGCCAGCCTGCCGCCGAAAGAACTGGTCATTGCCGGGGCTTTGCTGCACGACATTGCCAAATCGAAATGTATCGTGGAAGGCTGCCAGCACGCTCAAATCGGCGAAGCGATTTGCCGGGATCTGGGCTATCCAGAGGTGGCGGAAATGGTGGGCAGGCATGTCAATCTGCCAGGGCTGCGACCCGAAGCCTATCAACATAACAGCTTCAGCGGCCCGGAACTGGTCTACTACAGCGACAAACGGGTAAAACACGAGGGCATCGTTTCGCTCGATGAACGGCTGGCCTATATTCTGGAAAAATACAGCAAAAACAACCCGGAGTGGGGGCAGAACATCCACGCCAATTTTCGCATGTGCGCCGAACTGGAAGGCTTTTTTTTCGCCCGCCTCGATTTCGCGCCCGATGAGGTTGCCGCTTGCATCGATCGGACGCTTTTTACTTGAAACACGGAACGGAAGACTTCCCTTGAATGGACGCGGCAGGTGAGTAATTCATCTGCCATCGAATGGACAGGCGCACTCCGGCGAGTTAATGGCGATGGGCAGAAAACGTGCCCGATACCCCAAACGGTTCAGCTCGTAGGCGGCCATTTTCGCCCGGCCACCCGCAGCGCAATGGACAAATATTTCTTTATTTTTCGGTAATTCATTATGGCGAGCGGCCAGTTCATCGAGAGGAATCAAGACGGCCTTTCTGAACACACCCTTAGCCAGTTCATCTCGCCCACGGACATCAAGGATGGCAACGTTCGGTAATTTTCCGGTCAACGCCGCTCGAAATTCTTCGGCGGAAATTTCTTCCGGCGCCGGCTGTTCCAGAGTATCGCTATCAGGTTCGTCGATTTTGGTCAGTGTTTGCGCCAGACAGAAATCGCCTCGTTCACCCAAAGTATTTTGCCGCCAGCAGTCCGCGGTCACCGTCGCCGTCACCATATCGCCGTCGTACAGGTCGCCGCTCAATGGGCCATGGCGCAGCAAGCGCCCCTCGGCCCGACCGTGTTCGGCCACGGCTAAGAGCAGCATCGGCGGCTGGTCGATGATGGTCAGGATGCGGCCATGCAAAGTGACGATGGCGGGCGTGGCCACGGTGGTGTTGGCCGGTTTTTTCGCCGCACAGCCAAAAAGAGCGCTTAACAGCAGTACCGTGAGCAAACTGAGCGCGATACGATTCGGCATCGGATTTTTCTCCTTGTTTCGCTTCCCCCTCACCGGTATCGTGCCGCCAATGCAAACAACCGCGTGAAAAAGGAGGAATCGTCATGATTTTTGTCTTGGTTGCCGTTAGCTATCTGATTGGCGCCTTGCCATTTGGCCTTTTCATCGGCAAGCTGGCCGGCGCCGATGTGCGCAAAGAGGGTAGCGGCAACATCGGCGCCACCAATGTCAGCCGGGTGCTGGGTAAAAAACTTGGCGCGGTGACCCTGTGTTGCGACGTACTGAAATCCTATTTGCCGATGTTGGCGGCGCACAAGCTTTTGGCCGGCCAAGCCAATGCCGATTTATGGGTGGCGGTCTGTGGCCTGGTGGCGGTGGTTGGCCATATTTTTCCGCTGTATCTGAAATTCAAAGGCGGCAAGGGCGTGGCCACCGCCTTGGGCATGTTTCTGTTTCTGTCGCCTATGGCCGTCGGCTTGGCGCTGTTGTGTTTTCTGGCGGCGGTGTGGTTTAGCGGTTTTGTCTCGGTCGGGTCGCTGGTCGCCGCCACCGTCCTGCCGTTTATCCTATGGCTGAGCGGCGCACCGCTCAGCACGGTCATCATCTGCCTGCCGGTGACGGCGCTCATCTGGCTGAAGCACCACGAAAATATCGCCCGGCTGCGGCGCGGCGAAGAAAAAAGCTGGCGCAAAAAGGACTGAAACGTTACTCCGGCTTCAGTTCTCGCACGAGCAGATCGCGAGCGGCGGTAGCGCAGTCTTTTCCCTGATAAATAATTTGGTACATTTGCTCGACAATCGGCATTTCGATACCCATTTTTCGCGCCAGATCAAAGGCCGATTTGGTGGTTTTGATGCCTTCGGCCACCATTTGCAGACTCTCGTTTATTTCCTCGCAGGTTTTTCCTTCGGCCAGCATCAGCCCGGTACGGCGGTTGCGGCTCAAAGCGCCGGTACAGGTGAGAATCAGATCGCCGACGCCGCCAAGCCCTAAAAAGGTGGTGGGACTTGCGCCCAAAGCAACGCCAAGGCGGCTTATTTCCGCCAAGCCCCTGGTGATCAACGCTGCCCTGGCGTTTGAGCCATAGCCAATGCCATCACAGATGCCGGTGGCGATGGCAATGACATTTTTCAAGGCGGCAGCCAGTTCCAGACCGATGACGTCGCCGCTGGTATAGACCCGAAACCACGGCGTGCTGAAAATATTCTGCCACATGACGGCTACGTTGGCGTCAGCGCAGCCAACAGCAATGGCCGTCGGCATTTCCTTTGCCACTTCCAAAGCAAAGGATGGTCCGGACAATACCGAAGGCGGATTGCCCCTTCGGCCTGCCGCCTGATCCAGCGAGGCGATAAGCCGTGACATGGTGAAGAGCGTTTCGTTTTCGATGCCTTTTATCGCCGAAATGACGAAGGTATTTTCTTCGAGCAACGGTTGGAGCTGGCCATAAACCTGCCGTAAACCGTGCGATGGCACGACCAGACAGATATGGCGGCAGCCTCGCGCCGCCTCGGCCAGCGAGGCGGTAACCAGAATATTTTCCGGCAAGCTAATGCCGGGCAGATGCTGCTCGTTACAACGGTTCTTTTGTATCGCCGTGATATGGGCCTCGGAAAAGTCCCATAGCCTGACCATATGCCCCCTTTTTGCCAGCAGCAGGGCCAGCGCCGTTCCCCAGGAACCGGCGCCGATAACGGCGATTTGTTCAGATTTCATGGTTTTCTTCCAGTTCGCCGTCAGGTTCGCCGTTATCGTTTTCGCCGGCGACGGTATCGAAATCGACGACTTTTTCACCATCGGCGAGGTTGATCAGACGCACGCCCTGGGTGGTTCTACCGGTTTCGCGAATCGAGGAGACTTCGAGGCGGATCATCTTGCCGGAATCGGCAATAAGGATGATCCCCTCATCTTCGCCAACCTGTTTAACGCCAACGATGTCGCCGTTGCGCTCGCTGGTTTTGATGGCGAATTTGCCTTTGCCGCCGCGCGATTGATCGCTGTAATCGAGGATGGAGCTTTTCTTGCCGAAACCGTTTTCGGTGATGATGAGCACCGGATTGTCCGAGGTGACGACCACGGCGCCAACCACTTCGTCTTCATCGGCGAGCCTCATGCCGATAACTCCCGCCGCCTGCCGCCCCATAATCCGGATATCGTTTTCCGAAAAATGGATCGACATGCCTTTGCGAGAAACCAATAAAATCGTGTCGTTGCCGTTCAGTAAATGGGCGGTGACGATCTCATCGCCCTCTTTGAAAGTCAGGGCGCGTTTTCCCACCTTCAGCGGTCTGGCAAATTCGTCGATGCTGGTCTTTTTGACGACGCCATTCTTCGTCACCATGAGAATGCTGCGGTTGTTTTCGGTATTGTCGAAGCTGGCAATGGGCAGGATGGCGGCGATTTTTTCGTCACTGGAAAGTTGCAGGAAATTGACGATGGCGCGGCCACGGGAAACCCGGCCCGATTCCGGCAATTCATAGACTTTCCGCCAGTAAACGCGCCCGGTATTGGTGAAGAACAAAAAGGTATCATGGGTGGAAGCGACGTACAATTTCGAGACAAAATCCTCTTCGGCGCTTTTAACGCCGGTCACCCCTTTACCGCCTCGGTGCTGGGCGCGGTACAGGCTGGCCGAATTGCGTTTGATATAGCCGGAATGGGTGATGGTAATTACCATATCCTCGGTAGGTATCAGATCTTCCGGCAGAATTTCATCGACGGCATCGATAATTTCCGTTCTTCTGGCGTCGCCGTACTCGTTTTTGATTTCCCGGCATTCGTCACGGATGATATTTAAAATCAATTGTTCGTCGGCAAGAATTTCCTTCAGCCGTTTAATTTCCGTAAGCACCTGCTGGTGCTCGTCGAGAATCTTTTGCATCTCCAGGCCGGTCAGCCGTTGCAGGCGCATGTCGAGAATAGTCTGGGCCTGAATGTCACTGAAGGCAAAACGCTCAATCAGGGCCGCTTTGGCCACCACGGGATTTTCCGAGGCACGGATAATGGCCACCACCTCGTCGATATTTTGCACGGCAATCGACAAACCGAGGAGAATATGCTCGCGTTCTTCGGCTTTTTGCAGCTCAAAACCGGTACGGCGGTAGACCACCGTTTTCCGGTGATTGAGAAAATGCTCAAGGAGCTGCTTGAGATTGAGTATTTCCGGACGGTTGTTGACGATGGCCAAAAATATGATGCCGAAGGATTTTTGCAGCGGCGTCAATGTGTATAACTGATTGATGACAACATCAGGATTTTCGTCACGTTTCAGCTCGACGACGATGCGCAAACCATGGCGGTCCGATTCGTCACGAACTTCAGCGATGGCTTCAACCTTCTTCTCTTTCGCCAAAGCGGCGATGCGCTCGACCAGTTGTGCCTTGTTCTGCTGGTAGGGAATTTCCGTGATAATGATGGCTTCCTTGCTACCATCCCGAAGTTTTTCAATATTGGTACGACCGCGCAAATTGATGATACCCCGACCGGTTTCATAGGCTTCGCGAATACCGGCTCGACCACAGATCAGTCCGGCGGTAGGAAAATCCGGGCCGCTGATGAGCGTCATCAATTCTTTGATTTCGATATGTGGATCGTCAATCAAAGCGAGAATACCGTCGATAATTTCGCTTAAATTATGCGGCGGAATGTTGGTCGCCATACCAACGGCAATACCCGATGAGCCGTTGACGAGCAGATTGGGAAAGCGCGTCGGCATCACCGTCGGTTCGGTGAACGCATTGTCGTAATTAGGGATGAAATCGACGGTGTCTTTATCGAGATCGGCAACAATTTCCCGGTCGATTTTCGTCATGCGCGCTTCGGTGTAGCGCATCGCCGCCGGGGAATCGCCGTCGAGAGAACCGAAGTTGCCCTGACCATCGACCAAAGGATAGCGCATGGAAAAATCCTGGGCCATGCGGACGATAGTATCATAGGCGGCGACATCGCCATGGGGATGGTACTTACCGATAATATCACCGACGATGCGCGCTGATTTGACATAGGGCCGGTTATAGACGACACCCAGTTCGCGCATGGCGAATATCGCCCGTCGGTGCACTGGTTTCAAGCCATCGCGGACATCGGGCAAGGCCCGGCCAACGATGACGCTCATCGCGTATTCAAGGTAGGAACGTTGCAGTTCTTTTTCGACCGCCACCGAATTGAATTTTTCGGTATCCTGCTGTTCTTCAATCGACATGTGTCTCTCAAATATCAAATATCAAGATTCGTCACTTCCATGGCGTGATTGTGAATGAAATCACGTCTCGGTTCGACCTTATCGCCCATCAGCGTGGTGAACATCTCGTCAGCCTGTTCGGCATCGGCGATATTGACCTGAACCAGGCTGCGGTTCTTTGGATTCATCGTTGTTTCCCACAGTTGTTCCGGATTCATCTCACCCAAACCTTTGTAGCGTTGCAGATGAAAGCCTTTGAACATCTCTTCCTGAATGGTATCGAGAATTTTCATCCATGATGCCACTTTTGTTTCCCGGTCAATTGCTCCATCTTTGCCGATAAAACGGAAAGTGGCCGTTGAATAAAGATAAGGTTTAACCAAGGGATACATATCGAGCGCCTTGCGGTACTCAGGAGATAGGGGTATATGCGGGCCGATGGTGAACTTTCTTTTGCTCTTGTCTTTGGCAGTAACATCGGCTTCCCAGGAACCGTTTTTCCATGGGCAATTCTGCGGAGCGCCGGCGGCGTATCGCTCTGGCGGCAAGGACGATAAAATCGTGCTGAGAAAAGAAACATCGTTAAACTGATCCGAACTTTTGACCTTGTTTTCTAAAAGAATGGTCATGACATCGTCCGGGATATTCAGCAGTGACAGATTGTGCAAAGTATTTCGGAAGCGGGAAAGCGCATCGAGAACGGCGACCAGTTCATCGCCGGCAAACGCCTTTTCTCCGCATTGATGAAAAACGATGCTCAATTTCCCTTTGGTCTCGTTGAACAGATAGGTCTGTAATTCATCATCGTACTGAAAATACAGTTCTTTTTTCCCCTTGCTGAGACGGAACAGCGGCGGCTGGCCGATATAGATAAAACCACCCTGCAACAGCGGCAGCATTTGGCGGTAAAAAAAGGTCAGCAGCAGGGTTCTGATATGGGCGCCATCGACATCGGCATCAGTCATGATAATGACTTTGTGGTAACGCAGATTATCGAGGACAAAATCATCCTTGCCGATGCCGCAGCCCAAGGCGCCAATGAGATTTTTTATTTCGTCACTGGCCAGGATGCGGTCGAATCTCGCCCTTTCGACATTCAAAATTTTGCCACGCAGAGGCAGAATCGCCTGGATCGAACGGTCACGGCCCTGCTTAGCCGAACCGCCCGCCGAATCGCCCTCGACGATGAATATTTCCCGTTTTTTCGGATCCTTTTCCTGGCATTCCGCCAATTTTCCGGCCATGAACAAACTGGCGGAACTCTTCTTGCGCGACAAATCCCTGGCCTTTTTGGCCGCCTCGCGGGCGCGCGCCGTTTCAACTACCTTTTCAATGATTTTCTTGGCAACTGCTGGGTTTTCCTCGAAGAAAGCCGTCAACTTATCGGAGCAGGCTGACTCGACAATGGATTTGACTTCGGAATTGCCGAGTTTGGTTTTAGTTTGACCCTCAAATTGCGGATTGGGAACATACACCGATATAACGCAAGTCAATCCTTCTCGGACATCGTCACCGCCCATTTTTTCGCGGAGATTTTTCGGGATTACATCGTCGCCGGCGTACTTGTTAATACATTTGGTCAAAGCGGCGCGAAAACCAGAAACATGGCTGCCACCTTCCCTGGTATTGATGTTATTGACAAACGAATACAACCTTTCGTTATAGCCATCGTAGTATTGCAGGGCTATGTTGACCTGTACATTATCTTTTTCGACGGAAAAGGCGATGGGTTCCGGAAAAATGGCGGTACGATTGCGATTCAGAAAATCGACATAGGATGACAGACCGCCGGAAGCGTGGAAATTGTCTTCCTCGCCGTTTCGTTCGTCTTTCAAGAAAATTTGGACATTTCTATTCAGAAAAGACAATTCACGCAGCCGGACTTTCACGGTTTCATAATCGAAAACCGTCGATTCCTGAAAAATAGTTTCATCCGGGGTAAAGGTTATTTTTGTACCTGTTTCTTCGCTGTCGCCAACGATTTCCAGTTCCGAAGTCTTGTTACCATAGGCGTAGCTCTGTCGGAAGACATGGCCATCGCGCTTGATCGTGGCGATAGTCGATTTTGACAAAGCGTTGACCACGGAAATGCCGACACCGTGCAAACCGCCGGAAACTTTGTAGTTTGAATGATCGAATTTTCCGCCGGCGTGCAGCGTGGACATGACCAATTCAAGCGCCGATATTTTTTCGATGGGATGTATATCCACCGGGATGCCGCGCCCGTTATCCTCGACCGAGACTGAATTGTCTTCGTGAATCGTTACCCTGATACTGTCGCAAAAACCGGCGACGGCCTCGTCGATGCTGTTATCGACCACTTCCCAGATGAGATGATGCAGGCCTTCGACGCCGGTATTGCCGATATACATGGAGGGACGGGTTCTGACCGCTTCCAAGCCGTCGAGAACTTTGATATTTTCCGCCCCGTAACTGTTCTGCTCGTTACTCATTTTTTGCTTTCCCGTCAGATATTCATTGGCATGACGATACTTAAAAAGCCCTGATCGGTCTCTGAAGCGAAACAACAGGCGCTGTCCTTGCCATCCAGATACATACTCACTTGCTCTCCTTCCATGACTTCCAGAGTTTCGATGAAATAACGGCAGTTGAATCCCAAACTCAAATCCTCGCCCTCGTAACTGACCGGCACTTCTTCCTTGGAGCTTCCCAATTCGATATTTTCCGACGAAAGCGTCATGCTGTCCCGGCCCAAATCAATACGGATCGTATGGTAGGCATCACGTGTGAACAGGTCGCTTCTGATCAAGGATTCGATGAATTTTTCTCGCTCCACCGTTACCTGGTATTTTTTCTGAATCGTCTCGATAATTGATTTATAAGGAGGATATTCTCCCTTCTTCAATCGGATAACCAGCATTGATTTATCATCGCTGATAAAAAACTGATCGTTTTCCAAACAGGCTTCTATTTCGTCACGGCCCTCACAGTATTTTTTCATTTCCTGAATTCCTCTTTTGGGAACCAGGATCAACCCGTTATTGTTTTTCAATTTCAGGATTTCGCCGCCAGTGGTTTTTTCCATCACCGACAAGCGATGCCCATCCGATGACACCATTCTGATCAGGGCTTCTTCATTCTTCTCCTCGATATCGATCAAGGCCGATGTCAGTGAATAGATATTTTCCTGCTCGCCGGCGATGCAGTATTGAGTCCGGTCAATCAAATCAAGGAATATGACCGAGGCGATTTTGATGCCTTTTCCCTCTTCCCGCCTTGGAAATTCCGGATATTCGGCGCTGGCTATGCCGGCGAGATTGTAGGTACTCGGCCCGGCCTTGATCGTTACCCAATTATTTTCCGTCTCCTTTATTTCAATGGCGCCGGAACTGGAAACTTTGACAATTTCATACAGCTTTTTTGAAGGCAGGGTAATCGAACCAGCGGCTATTTCCTCGGCCTCCAGATTGAATTGGAGACCCACTTCCATATCGGTGGCGGTTATTGTCAATATCGAATTTTCCAGTTGCAGCAAGATGTTGGCGACAACCGCCATGGTGTTTTTCTTGTTCGTAACATTTTGGACACTGGCGAGAATGTCCAAAAACTTTTCTTTGTCAATCACGCAATGAACAGACATTGTTTTCTCTCCTTTTTTCTACTTGGTCATGCCGTGGTTTTATTCATTTCGCGCAGAATTTCCGCGAGTATCTCTCGACCACCCGATTCCAGTATTTCCCCAGCCAACACTTGTCCTCCTTCGACCGCTTCGGCATCGAGCAATGATAATATTCTTTTTTCTCGGACGAGCACTTTGCCACCATCGAGAGCGGCAATGCCGCCGCGTAAAAAAATACCCCTATTGTCCATAGTGGCATGAGCGAAAACTGGAATGCTGCATCCACCATTCATAGCTTGCAAAAAGGCGCGTTCGGCCAGAAGACAAATTTCCGTTTCAGCATGATTGACGTGCTTCCTGATTTCCGCTCTCTTTTTTTTATCCAGACCCACTGCTGCTTCGACAGCAATTGTTCCCTGTCCAACCGAAGGAATGAATGTATCGAGAGAAAATTCATGAACGATCATTGCCCCATAGCCCATCCTGGCTACCCCGGCGTAGGCAAGCAACAGAGCATCGCAAAGACCCTCGCGCATTTTTTTGATGCGGGTTTGCAGATTACCCCGCACATCGACGATATTGACCCAGGGATAATATCTCTTCAGAAAAGCCTTTCTTCGTACCGAAGAGGTGCCCACCCGTAAATTTTTGTTGCTGTTCGATAGGTCAATACCATAATTATCGCTGATTAGCGTATCGTGGGCTTTTTCCCTTTTCGTGAAAGCTGTTATTTCCAGTCCATCCGGTAAAGTGGATTGCATGTCTTTGGCACTGTGTACCGCGATATCGCTTTCTCCGCTTAGAAGTTTCTTTTCCAATTCGGCGGTAAAAACTCCCTTGCCGCCTATTTTCGCTATCGAGGCGTCAAGGTTGCGATCACCTATGGTTTCCATGGTGGAAAGAGCAACTTCGTGGCCACCAACTTCAAGCAATTCCGAGACAAATTTTGCTTGCCACAGAGCCAGTTCACTTCGACGGCTTATTCCATTTAGTTTCATTTTTTTATAACATGTTTTCCGAGAAAAAGCACTTATTTCATTAAAATCGGTAACATAAAGAGAATAGTTCCAATTACGAATATAATTGTCAAGATATGAACTTTGTAATGGTTTGTCCGCAGAAAAACAAACTGTTGAATTGTCCTGATAAACCAGAATAAAGAAGAAGAAGCAAAAATATTTCCAGGTTTTGATGCTAACAATTCAGTTGGAAAATAAAAACATACAAATGCCACAAATAAAAAATAATAAATAATCTGCACATTCAAAATTTGCATAATTCCTTTATTTGCAAAACTTAATTTCCTCAACTCACCGTTCCACTTAAATATTTTCCAGAAACCAATATGAAATACAGCAAAAGCCAAGCTATAAAGTCCACATAAAAAAATTACCGTCGCCATCCTATATTCTCTTTATGATGCCTATCTTTGTTTGAGTAAAAACTTCCTGGAATCCGGATGGGAAACGACGGGAGAAAAAATCAGGAAAGGAAAAGCTCATTTATCAAGCAACAAACCACACAATTTATCTAATTCATTAAGCGACGAATAGTCGATCTCCACGCGGCCCCGGCCCCGATTCTGAGTTATCCTGACACGAGTATTTAGGTGCATGGCTATTCTTTCGCTCAATTCAAGAATTTCCGACCTGGCTTCTTCATTTTTTTCTTTTTCATCAGATGGTGCCAGACTTTCCTTTTTGACCAGCTTTTCTGTCTGACGAACGGAAAGCTGTTTTGCCACCACTTCGTCGCGGATTTTTTTCAGTAAGTCTGGAACGTCAATCAGACGTAACAAAGCTCTGGCATGTCCTTCCGTCAATACGGCATCAACCACATCCTGCTTAATATGTTCCGGCAGGTTGAGCAACCGCAGCATGTTGGTGATGGTTGAACGTTTTTTGCCGACTTTTTTTGCGGTTTCTTCCTGGGTATAACCGAAAGAATCAATGAGTTTCTGATAGGCCTCGGCCTCTTCGATGGCGTTCAGGTCGGTGCGTTGAACATTTTCAATCAGAGCGAGTTCAAGTAAATGGTCATCACGGTCAATTTCCATCACCACCACGGGAATCTCGGTGAGGCCGGCTATTTTCGCGGCCCGCAACCGTCTTTCTCCAGCCACCAGCTCAAAATCGTCTGGCTCATCGGTTTTTTTGACGATCAACGGCTGAATGATGCCATTTTCCCGGATCGAATCGGCCAATTCCGCGAGCAGGCCATCGTCAAAATGCAAACGCGGCTGAAAACGGTTTGGATGAATACGTTCGATCTTGCAATGGAAAAACTTGTTTTCGTCCTGGGAATCACCACCAAAAAGCAGACTGACCCCTTGACCAAGTGCCGAATGTTTAGCCACCAATCCGCTCCTGCTTGCGCAAAAATTCTTTAGCGAGTTGTTGATAGGCGAGAGCGCCCGCCGATTTGCCATCATAATCGAGAGCGCTGCGGCCATGGCTAGGCGCCTCGCTCAACCGGACATTCCTTGGAATCATCGTTTTAAACATGTGCGGCGCGAAATGACGGCTTATTTCCTCACTGACTTGATGTGCCAGCCGGTTTCTCTTGTCGAACATGGTCAACAACAAGCCTTCGATATAAAGGTCGGGATTGAAGCCGCGTTTCACTGAACGGATGGTATTGACAAGCTGCGCCAAACCTTCCATAGCAAAAAACTCACATTGTACCGGTACCAATACTGAAGTTCCAGCGGTAAGAGCATTGACGGTGAGAAGACCAAGCGATGGCGGACAATCAATAAAAATGAAATCGTATTGTCCCCGCAGTGGCGCGATTATGCCGCTCAGACGCTTTTCCCGCTCGTCCTGGCCGATCAGTTCCAACTCGGCGGCCACCAGATCGATGGTGGCCGGAATGATATGCAATCCCGCCACGGAAGAAGGAAAAACTGCCGCATCAACCTCACAGACAGCGCTGTAGAGGCTGTACAAATTTTTCTCCCGCTTCTTGACCGCGATGCCCAGGCCACTTGAGGCATTTCCCTGAGGATCAGAATCGACCAAAAGCACCTTTTTTCGCAGACCAACTAAAGCTGCCGCCAAATTGATCGCCGTCGTCGTTTTGCCAACACCACCTTTTTGGTTGGCGATTGCCACTATTTTCGCAGGCATGGACATCCCGGTGTCAAAAGAAAGAAAATAGGCGGCCATTATACCGGGCTGGACGTCCCAGCAACAAACGCCCGAAACGTCCAGCCGAACTAGCTATTACCCTTTACTGCAAAACCCATTGGCCGCTGGCATCACGGCAGGCAGTGGTAACGGTGCGCTCGGTTCTACCGTCGATGACCGCCAGTATTTCAGCTCTGCGGCAAGGCTGACCGTTTGGCTGCATAACCGGTGGTTGTGGCGTTACCGTATAGTTTCTTTGAGTATCTGGATTGACCCAACTGACTGGCTGGCCGGAAGCCCCAGTCTCAAAGGTAGCGGTCAGTCGTTGATTGTCAGCCTTATCCATCTCGTTGCCAACAATATAACCAAGCATTGTACCAACCGCGGCACCAATCAAAGTACCGCCGGTGTTACGGCCAATGGCTTGACCTACTAGAGCGCCACCGACACCGCCGATAACCGCGCCCGACTGCCCTCGGTTGACTTCACCGGCACAACCAGACACCAAAGCAAGCAAAATTGCCGCCGACAGTACTTTTTTCACAGTGTTCCTCTTCATGATGTTTCTCCTTTGCAGGAAACGGCAGAGATTTTTGCACTACCTGGAAGACAACGGGCTATTATACTTCTTTTTTCTGGAAATGACATTTTTTACCGCCAGGAAAGCGGAGGGGTCTTATTGTTGAATTTCAAATGGATACATGATATTTCTCCAGAAATATGGCGTTTATCGACACTGCTTTTTATTTAACATTTTGATATTTCTCATTTATTGTTCTCTATTATAGCTGATGGAAAGTTGACAATTTTTACAATATGCTGATTTTGTTTTTATTTTTATTGTTTATTTTTCATATCCGGCCTGTTGGCAAAGCGTGGGGGAATGTCCGCAAGTGGGTTGGAGTGGCCGGTCTTCTTCCAGATACGAAGGCAGATACGAAGGCGCTTGACAAAGATTTTTGTGCCGTGCAATATCGGAAACCGTTTTTTTCCCCACTTTTCTTTATCTTGGCTTTTCCATGAAACTTCCCTCGCTGACCATTGGCAAATTCACCGCTTCCTTTCCCTTGATTCAGGGTGGAATGTCGATCCGTGTTTCCACTTCCTCCCTGGCCGTGCCGGTTGCCGAATGCGGCGGTATAGGTGTTATTGGTGGTTCCGGTCTTCCGACTGAAGAACTCCAGGCCGATATTCGCAAAGCCAAGAGCATGACCAGCGGCATTATCGGTGTCAACATCATGTTCGCGATGAGAAATTTCTACAACTTAGTCATGTCGTCAATCGAGTCGGGCATTGATATGATCATCACCGGCGCTGGTTTTTCCCGCGATATTTTTAAAATAGGCAAGGAACATGACGTGCCGGTGGTAATGATTGTTTCGTCGCCAAGTTTGGCCAAGCTGGCGGAAAAGCTTGGGGCTTCGGCGGTCATTGCCGAAGCGGCGGAAGCCGGTGGCCATCTCGGCACCACGCAGCCGCTGCGTTCGATCTTTCCGGCTATCCGTGACGCGATTAAAAAAATTCCATTGATTGCCGCCGGTGGCATCACCAATGGCTATGAAATGGCCGAGATGATGGATGAATACGGCGCCGATGGCGTGCAGGTTGCCTCGCGTTTTGTTTTGAGCGAGGAGTGCGACGTATCGCCCGCCTTCAAACAGGCCTATTTGGACGCCGAAAAAGAAGATATTGTCTTGACCACTTCTCCGGTTGGTTTACCGGGCCAGGCTATTAACACTCAGTTTGTTTGTAAAATGAACGCGGGGGAGAGTTTTTTCAGCAAAAAATGCCTGGAAAATTGCCTGAAGCATTGTGACCACCGTTACTGCATTACCGAACGGCTGAATATGAGTCGCCTCGGCAATATTGCGGAAGGACTGGTTTTTTCTGGCCGAAACACTTACAAGATGAAAAATATTTTGCCAGTGGCGGAAATTTTTCGTCAGTTCCGTGAACAGGCCGAATCGGTGTATATGGAAGGAAAGGGATTCGCCTCAGCCACCTGAACATCCGCCTCGATGCCTATGCAACCATCAGAGCCGCGGCGATTGACAGCGGCGGTATTTACCAAGGGGCAGCATCCGCTTCATGTGCACGATCTTGATCCGGATGCCATTTTTGTCCTTAACCGGCTGAATGAAGCCGGTTTTTCCGCCTATTTGGTCGGTGGTGGGGTGCGGGACATCTATCTTGGTAAAATTCCAAAAGATTTCGATATATCGACTAACGCTCGTCCTGGTCAGGTCCGCCGCCTTTTTCCACGCAGTGTTGTCATTGGCCGTCGCTTCCGCCTAGTCGAGGTTTTTTTCCGCGGCGGCAAAACTATCCAGGTTTCAACCCTGCGCTCGCTTTCCGAACACGACATCGACAGCCCAGACTCGGTTCTAGCCCCGAACAATACCTTCGGCACTTTAGAAGAAGACGCCCAGCGCCGGGATTTGACGATCAATTCACTTTTTTTCGACATCCGCGATGAGAGCGTCATCGACTATGTCGGCGGTGTCGAAGACCTGAAAAAAGGCATTGTCCGGCTGGTTGGCAATCCGGACCGTCGCCTGCATACTGACCCGGTTCGCGTCTTACGCGCCATCCGTCATGCCGCCCGCAGCGGTTTTACCATCGACGAGACTACTTGGCAGGCGATTCTTGATCACCGTGGGGATTTATCTCTCTGTCCGCCGACCCGTATCCGCGATGAAATCCTGAAAGATTTACGTAGCGGCGCGGCGGCTGGCTGGCTGGAATTGTGTCTGAAGGCCGGGGTACTTGGCGTGATTTTTCCCTTGTGCCGTGACACGACCCCTGAGGAAAATGAAATGCTGGTCAGTTTGTTGCGAGCGCTGGACCGGCTGTCTGGCAATGACGAGACGGTAGCCGATTCCTTCCTTTTTGCCCTCTTGCTCATTCCGTATGCCGAGAGCAAATACCGGCTTTTTTCAGAAAATACACCCAGCGCCGCCTTGTATCAGCTTGGCAAGAAACTTCGTGCCGACATTGATCAAGAACTGGCCCAGCCGCTGAACCTCGCCCGCGTAACGCGGCAGGAAACCGCCGCCTTGTTGACGCAACTGGCGACGCTGCTCCACCAGCGAACAGCCGATGGCTGGCCCAAATGGTTACGCGGCAAAAGTTATTTTGCCGCCTCCTCTTTCCTCTGTCGCTTGTATTTGCAAGCGACAGATGGGGAAACAGCACAGGATGAAAGCAAGTGGCCATCCGCGCCGGAATTTCTTCCACCGATCAAACAAATTTCACAAGTTCCTCCACAGATACCACAGGCGCTTCGGCCAGCGACAGCGGAGACGATGCCGGAATCAACGAGAAACGATCATCATCCGCGCCCGTCGTTTGCAAGGGATGGACAACCAGGCGGCATCTTTGGCCTGAGAAAATAAAACGCTGTGAATATGAGCAGGCGAACTCGCCATTGCCAGCGCCGGAACGGCTGGGTTACCAAACCCTTCTCCGAACGCTCCGCCGCCACGATTGGTCTTTTTCTGGTATTGACCGGCGTCGTGCAGGGCGTTGGATTCCGGCCCTTTGTCCATGGCCTGGCGCGCCGGCTTGGGCTTGCGGGCGATGTCGCCAATAATCGGCAAGGAGTCGGTATCCGTCTTTTCGGTCCGCGCCCCAATCTTCGCCGTTTTCTTATACTGCTACGACAAGAAATACCGCCACTGGCCCGCATTTATTCTCTGACAGTAAAATCCTCGCCTGGCCCGCCACCGGAAAGCTTTCGCATCGTTGCCAGCCAGGTTAACGCTGGCAACACCGCCGGCATTCCCGCCGACATCGCCACCTGCGCTGATTGCCGGCGCGAAATGAACGATCCCGATGACCGCCGCTACCGCTATCCCTTCATCAATTGCACCAACTGCGGCCCACGCCTGACTATTGTCGCCTCGTTGCCTTATGACCGCCCGGCCACGGTGATGCGCGATTTTCCTTTGTGTGATGATTGCCTGGCCGAATACCACGATCCTCTAAGACGCCGCTTTCACGCCGAGGCCATGGCCTGTCCGCTCTGCGGCCCGCGTTTGACGCTGGTTGATGCGGCTGGACAGCCAGTCGCTGGCGAAGCAATCACTTTCGCCGCCAAGGCTTTGGCCGAAGGTAAAATCGTCGCTTTGCGCGGTCTCGGCGGTTTTCATCTGGCTGTGGATGCGGAAAATGCCGAAGCTGTCGCCCAGTTGCGCGTCCGCAAGTATCGCCCCGATAAACCTTTTGCTGTTATGGCGGCTGACCTCGATACGGCCCTGGTTTTTTGTCATCTTTCAGCGGAAGAAAAGATGCTTCTCATTTCGCCGCAGGCGCCGATAGTGCTGCTTAGACGACGAGACGAAAAAAGCCTGGCTGGTATCGCGCCGGATTTGGCCGATGTTGGTCTGATGCTGCCTTCGACGCCCTTGCATCATCTGTTGCTGGCGGAAAAGGACTGCCCGCGCCTGTTGATCATGACCAGCGGCAACCGCAGCGGTGAACCGATCGCCGCCGCTAACGGTGAAGCATTACAAAGACTTTCCACCATAGCCGATTATTTTCTCGTCCATAACCGCGACATCCTGACCCGCCTCGACGATTCGGTGGTGAGGATAACGGCGGGTCATCCGCGCCTGATCCGCCGTTCGCGTGGATTCATCCCGGCAACATTGACCGTACCCTGGGAACTGCCGCCGCTCATTGCCTGCGGCCCCGGCCTGAAGACGACTATCTGCCTGGCCGAAGGACGGCGGATTCATCTCAGCCAGCATATCGGCGACCTCGATGACGGCGCAGTTTTTCACCTGTACCAGGAAACCATCGCCCACCATCGGCGCTTGTGGCAGATTAAGCCGGAGGTTGCCGTTTGTGACCTGCATCCGGATTATGCCAGCAGCCGCTACGCCAAAAATCTGGGCTTGCCTGTTTATACAATTCAGCATCATCACGCCCATGCCGTGGCGGTGATGGCCGAACATGGCCTGAGCGAGGAAGCTCTGGCCGTCATCCTCGATGGCGTCGGCTTGGGCAATGACAATTTGTTGTGGGGTGGGGAAATTCTCGCCGTGACACCAATGGATTTCCGGCGTCTCGCTCATCTTTCCCCTTTGCTTTTGCCCGGCGGCGACGTGGCCAGCCGCGAAATCTGGCGGCTTGGTCTGGCGGCGCTCTTTGCCACTGGTGACAGTGTGGAGAAAAATGTACCGTCACCACTCGCCGCCATCGACCCGTACCAAAGAAAGATCGTTGGCCAGATGCTGGCCGCTGGTTTCAACTGTCCGCCGACCACCAGCGCCGGGCGGCTGTTTGACACCATTGCTTCTCTCCTTGGCATCCGCCAGCAAATCAGTTACGAAGGGCAGGCGGCGATCGAACTGGAAGCTTTGGCCCTCTCAGCCCAAGGTGACAACTGGTTGGCGGCGTTGCCAGATGCGGAAGCTCTGGACGTCGTGGCCATGGTGCGGGAAAAAGATGGTTTGGAAATTGACAGCCTGGCACTTATAAATTTTGTTCGGCACGCTTTACGACGCGAGTCACCGGCGGCGATTGCCCTGGCCTTTCATCTGCGCCTGATTGCCGCCTGCCGCCGGAGCTTGAATATATTACGCCAACAAACTGGCTTGAATACCGTGCTGCTCGCCGGCGGCTGTATGCAGAATCGCATTTTGCTTTCCGGTTTTACCCACTGCCTGCGCCAGGATGGATTTTCCGTGTACAGCGGCGAGCGCTTTCCCGTCCATGACGGTGGTATTGCCATCGGCCAGGCGATTATTGGAGGACTCAGACATGTGCATCGCTATTCCCATGCGGGTTCTGGCCACCAGCGGCCAGCCCGGTGATCCGTTCTCGAATCCCAGCGCTGTGGTCGAGGCCGGTGGCACCGAAATCACGGCGCGGCTGGACATCGTTGACCGCTGGCCAGAAGTCGGTGATTACGTGATCATTCACGCTGGTTTCGCCATTCATTGCCTTGATGAGAAAGAGGCCCAGCTCAACCTGGCCTTGTTTCGTGAACTGGCGGACAAGACGGGGGTGGAAATCTCTGGTGGTGTATTCGGATGAAATATGCCGATGAATACCGCGATGCGGCTTTAACACGTCCGCTGCTAGAAGAGCTGCAATCGCAGAAGCAGCCGATGCGAGTCATGGAAGTCTGCGGCTCGCACACCATGGCCATTGCCAGGAGCGGCCTGCGTGGCCTTTTACCAAAACATATCGAACTGATTTCCGGGCCGGGTTGCCCGGTCTGCGTCACCGCCCAAACGCATATCGACACAATGATCGCTTTGGCTAAACTCTCTGGTGTCAGGCTTGCCGCTTTTGGCGATATGTTCCGCGTGCCAGGCAGTCAGCATTCTCTGACCACCGCCATGGCTGAAGGAGGCCGGGCGACGGTCGTCTATTCGCCGATGGACGCCCTGACCTGGGCGCAACAAAATCCCAATGAGGAAGTGGTGTTTTTCGCGGTCGGTTTTGAAACCACGACGCCAGGTGTCGCCGCCACCATTCTGGCTGCCGAAGCGGCGGGTGTGAAAAATTTTTCGGTCTTCTCCACCCACAAGACCATGCCGGCGCCGCTGCATGCGCTTTTGCAAGACTCGGAGCTGGCGCTTGATGGTTTGCTCTGCCCAGGTCATGTCGCGGCGATTACCGGCGCCGCCGTTTTTGCAGAGTTCAGCGAAAAATATCATTTAGCCTGCTGCATCGCCGGTTTTGAAACCGCTGATTTACTCAGCGGTTTGCTGCTCTTGGCACGGCGAATTAGCGCCCGTGAATTCCAACTCGACAATGCCTATGGCCGCGCCGTTTCCTGGCAAGGAAACCAGCGCGCCCAGCGGGTGGTGGCCGAGGTCTTTGCCCCGGTGGATATGCTATGGCGCGGTTTGGGTATGCTGCCGCAAAGCGGCCTGGCCATCCGCGACAAGTACCGGCAATTCGACGCTGAAAAACGTTTTTCTGTGAATATTCCGAAAGCCCAAGAACCGCCCGGTTGTCGCTGCGGCGATATTATTCGTGGCAAGATTCATCCCCCCTCTTGCCCGCTCTTTGGCCGCCGCTGCACACCGGCAAATCCGATTGGCCCCTGCATGGTTTCCGGTGAAGGGGCCTGTGCCGCCTGGCATAATACGGTTCCACTTTCATGATCGACTCATAATGAATCCTGACAATTCCACCATCACCCTCGACCACGGCGCTGGCGGCCTGGCCAGCCAGAAACTGCTTTCGCGCCTGCTTCGTCATCTGCCCAGCCAGCAAGAAAACGCCCTCGAAGACGCGGCGGCGCTGACCGTACCGGGCCTCAGCGGGCGGCTGGTTTTTTCCACCGATTCCTACGTCGTCGAACCGATTTTCTTCCCCGGCGGTGACATCGGCAAGCTGGCCGTGCACGGCACCGTCAATGACTTGGCCATGCGCGGCGCCGCGCCTTTGTGCCTGAGTCTGGCCATGATCCTCGAAGAGGGATTTCTTTTGGCCGATCTGGAGCGAATTACCAAATCCATCGGCGAGGCTTCGCGTGATGCCGCTGTGTCGATTGTCACCGGTGATACCAAAGTGGTGCCAAAGGGCAAGGCCGATAAAATCTTCATCACCACCGCCGGTATCGGCCTGGTCGATGCGACCGTCGATATTGGCGCGGCGGGTGCCAGACCCGGCGATGCCGTGCTCATTTCCGGCGCCATCGGCGACCACGGCATCACCATCATGAGCCAACGCGCCGGTATCAATTTGCAAGGTGATTTGCGCAGCGACACCATGCCGTTGCATCGTTTGGTGGCAAGGCTGATTGGTGAATTTCCTGGCGCTATCCATGTCTTGCGCGATCCAACCCGTGGCGGCGTGGCCACGGCTTTGAACGAACTGGCCACGGCCAGCGGCGTGGCGGTGGAATTAGACGAGGAAAGCCTGCCAATCAATCCGGCGGTGCGCTCGGCCTGCGCTGTGCTCGGTCTCGAACCGCTGTGGTTGGCCAACGAAGGTAAATGTTTGCTATTCTGCGATGGTGATAAAGCGGAAGCCATCCTCACCGCTATGCGCGGCATGGAAGAGGGACTGCAAGCAGCGATCATTGGCCGGGTTTTGCCGGAAGCTTCGGCCAGAGTGGCGCTGCGCACGGCTTTGGGCGGCAGGCGTATCCTGGCGCCGCTGCATGGTCAGCCTTTGCCGAGAATCTGCTGAATGGTCATGCTGCGCGAAGTCGCAGCATCCATGTTTTTTTTGTACAAATGCCCAATGGATTCCGCGACTCCGCTTCTCCTGCGGCTTGCGCGCAGGAGAAGCGCGGAATGACAAGCCTCCAATTACTCAGCCCTGACAAAAACCGCACAGGCGTTGCAACCACCGAAACCGAAAGAATTTTTCAATACAAAGCGTTGGTTGAGCCGCCGGGCCGTGGCGACCAGGCAATCGCCAAGGGCTATTTCCGGATCGGGGACATAATTGATGGTTGGCGGCAATATGCCTTCAGCCAGACCGCGTAATGCCAAAATGCTTTCGACGGCGCTGGCCGCGCCCATACAGTGGCCAAGCTGCGATTTGTTGGCGGTCAGTGGCGGGATTTTTTCGCCGAAAACCTGCCGCAGCCCCTGGTATTCAACCAAGTCACCGGCCTTGGTCGAAGTGGCATGGGCATTGACCGCGTCGATGTCGCCAGGCTTGATACCGGCATCGGCAATCGCTTCGGCCATGCAGCGGGCAACCGTTGGCAGGTGAGGGGCGACGAAGTGATGGGCGTCCGAGGTCATCGACCAGCCACGCAGTTCCGCCCGCCAGTTCAGGCCGTGCGCCTGGGCGAAATCGGCGCTGGCGATAACCACGGCGCCGGCGCCCTCGGAAATGACAAATCCGCGTCGATCTACGGAAAAAGGGCGGCTGGCTGTCGCTGGCGCGCGCGCTTCGCCCTCTTTGTCATGGAAGACGCCGTTCATCGTGTAAAAACCGGCGGTGATCGGTTCGACCAGCGGACAATCGACGGCGCCACAAATGGCGGCATCAGCGCGGCCCGCCTGAATCAGCATGGCCCCGGTCAGGATCGACGACAGGCCGGTGGCGCAGGCGGAAATGGGGGCGAAGATCGGCCCGGTCACCCCCATTTCTATGGCGATCTTGCCACCAATCATATTGATGCAGGAGTTGGGGTTGGCGTAGGGATGCGGCAGCTTACCGCCCGCCAGTCGCCGATCCGCCGCCAGCACCGCGTCGAGGCCGCCAATCGCCGAACTGTAGGTGACGGCCAGACGTGGCGCGATGGCCTTGTCGATGACGATGCCGCTCTGTTCCAGGGCGCGGACGGCGGAGAGCATCCCGTATTTGAAAATCGGCGAAAACCAGGCCGCCTGATGGCGGGCGCTGAGAAAGGGATATGCTGGCAGCGGCTCATCGGGAATCTGCCCGGCGATGCGCACGGGAAAATCATCCGACAGGGCAAAGCGGGTCAGTGGCCCGACGCCGCTGTCGCCCTGGCACAGCCGCCGCCACTCTTCGTCAAGGTTGTTACCTAAAGGCGTTATCGCGTCGCAGCCGAGGATGACGATTTTAGGCTTGGTCATTGAGCGTGCAAGGCTTCCAGTTTTTCAACGTTTGCCGGAAAGCCGGGCCAACGCTTCTTCGTAGCGGAACTTGGTTTTCTCGATCACTTCTGGCGGTAACCGCGGTGGCGGCGGCGTTTTGTTCCAAGTCAGGGATGACAGGTAATCGCGCAGGAATTGTTTGTCAAAACTGGGTTGGCCGCCGCCCGGCTGGTAGCTATCCACCGGCCAGAAGCGCGAGGAATCCGGGGTTAACACTTCATCGATCAAAATCAGGCGGCCATCCAGTTCGCCCAGCTCGAATTTGGTGTCGGCGATGATGATGCCGCGCTGAAGGGCGTAACTGGCGGCCCGCTGGTAGAGGCGCAGACAGACATCGGCGATTTCTTTGGCCCGCTTATCACCAACGATTTCAGCCATCCGCTCCATGCTGATATTTTCGTCATGGCCTGCCTGCGCCTTGGTCGAGGGTGTGAACAGCGGCTGCGGGAACTGTTCAGACTCCTTCATGCCACTAGGCAGCGCGAAGCCGCAAACGGTGGTGTTTTTCTGGTAAGCGGACCAGAACGAACCGGAGATATAGCCACGAACGATGCACTCGATCGGCAGCGGTTTGGATTTCTTGACCAGCATCGAGCGTCCGCGCAGCGTTTCGGCGTAAGGGGCGCAGGCCTCCGGATATTGGCTGGCATCGGCAGTAATCAGGTGGTTTTCGACAATATCGCCCAACAGTCCAAACCAGAACAGCGACATCTGGGTCAAGATCTGGCCCTTGCCGGGAATCGGGTCGTTCATAACCACGTCGTAGGCGCTGATGCGATCAGTGGCCACCATCAAAAGCTTGTCATCGTGGCCGTCAATGGCATACATATCCCGCACCTTGCCGCGGTGCGCCAGCTTCAGGCCGGGAAAATTCGTTGTTTGTATCGCGTCACTCATGCTTTCCTCCTTCAGTCTTGATTTCCTTTTTGCCGTCATAGCGCGGGCAGTGAGGATTTTCATAGGCGATCAGCCGGGCGGTCAAAGAGCCAATGACAATCCTCGAGTTGATTTTGACCGGCACCCGGCATTCATCAGCAGTGTACCAGATAACCGTATCGCCCCGCTTGTCATAAAGGCCGTGAAATTTCAGGATCGGTGTCACCTTGCTGACGAGCGCGTCGCCGACGATAGTCTTCTTCAGGCGTTCCACGCCGAGTACCCGCACCACCACCTGGGTCTTCTTTTGGTCGGCAAAGGTCGGTACGAGAAACTCTTCGCCAGGTCGGTGCGGCATCAGGCGGCTGGCGAAAAAGGCGGAAAATTCGTTGTGCACCGGCGGATCGACCTGAAATTCCTCTGGCGGTTCATCATTTTTTCGCGCGGTCACCAGCCCGGTTTGCTGATTATAAATGGTCAACCGGTGCGCCCGGTAATCTTTGCCTTCTTCCTGCCATACTTCGTAGCGGATGGGCAGCCGGGCCGGGCCGACGACCGTGGTGACATGCAAATCATGGATCGGATAGATGCGGGCCAGCGCCCCGCCGTCGGTCGAGGTTACAACGCGCAGCTCGAAATGATCCGGTTCCGGCAAGGCGTTTACGGTCAGGGTCAGCGTGCCTAGAAACATGCCGCCAGTGTAGGAGACGGCGTAGCGCAGCTTTTCACCGCCGCTGTAGGCGATCGGCAAGAGTTCCGGCATGATCTCACCGACCGGAATCGCCCGCGCCGGCTGAGACATGAGACAACAGCAAAAGGCGAACACAAGGACGAAGATTTCTTTCATGATGATTCGGGAACACATCGGCAACCTCCTCCGTTTGATGTTATGCCACGGTCAAGGCCAGGCAGACAGCGGCAAAGATGACGATGCTGATGGCGCTGTTCATGGTCTGAAAGGCCAAGTGCATCCGCGACAGATCATCCGGCCTGACTACATGATGTTGATACCACAAGGCCGCTGCCGCCGCCAAGAGCAATAGATAATACGACCAGTGCAGGCGGCAAGTCCAGCCGGTGAGGACGAAAAAAACGATGGCGAGCAGATGGAAAACGGCGGCCACGCGCAAGGCGCCGCGCACACCCAAGCGCGACGGCAGGGAAAAGAGACCAGCCTCACGGTCATAAGCGCTGTCGAGACAGGAATAGATGGTGTCAAAACCAGCGGCCCAGAAGACCACACCCAGCGACAAGACCCAGGGGTAATGATCCAGATTGCCGGCAACCGCCACCCAGCCGCCCAAGGGGGCGATAGCCAGGCACAGACCCAAGATCAAATGGCAGCAGGTGGTGAAACGCTTGGTGTAGGAATAGCTCCAGATCAGGGCCAAGACGAAGGGCGAAAGGTGCAGGGCTAACGGATTCAATTGCCAGGCGGCGAAAAAGAACAGCAGAGCCGAGACAATGGTCAAAAGCCAAGCCTGCCTGCCGGAGACTTGGCCAGCCGGTAAGGCGCGCTGGCTGGTGCGCGGGTTGCTATGGTCGAAGCGCTGATCGGCGATACGGTTGAAGGCCATGGCGCTGGTGCGGGCGCCGACCATGGCCATGACGACCCAGAAAAAGGTCATCATCCTGGGCACACCCCGTGCCGCCAAAAAGGCGCCGGTCAGCGCGAAGGGCAGGGCGAAAACGGTGAACTTGAACTTGATCATTTCGAGAAGCACCGCGAGACTGGCCATGTCAGCTTCCCCAGCGGGCGCGTCCGGCGATGTCGATGCCGAGCATATCGGCCAGCCGCCAGGAAAAGGTATCAGCGGCTTCTTCGAGTGTTTGCGGGTGGAGATAGAAGCCTGGCAGCGGCGGGCAGATAGTGGCCCCGGCGTCGTGGGCGCGCAGCATATTTTCCAGATGGATGCGGTTCAGCGGCGTTTCCCGTGTTGCCAGCAGCAGCGGGCGGCGCTCCTTCAGCATAACATCGGCGGCGCGGTGGATGAGGTTGCGCGACTGACCGCTGGCGATGGCGGCCAGCGTCCCCATGGTGCAGGGCAAAATCACCATGGCCAGATAGCCGCTGGAACCGGAAGCCGGTGGCGCCGCCAGATCATCGGGGGAAAACCAGCGCTCGGTGCCTGGTAAATCCTCCGGCGCCATGACCAGTTCGTGGGCCAGCACCTGCCGCCCGGCCTCGGAGCAAATGCCATCCACCTGATGCCCGGTGGTCCGCATCAGGCGCAAAAATGATTGCGCAAAGATCATGCCACTGGCGCCGCAGATGGCGACGAGGAGTTTTTTCGGCGAATTGTCCACGAAACAACCTCGAAGCGCCACCCGCGCAAAAGAGCCGGGGCAAAACCCCGGCCCACCGGTGGACGCGCGACGTATCAGTCGATGAAAAATTTCAGTTTGTCGCGGCGGCTGGAATGACGCAGCCGGTTCAGGGCTTTTTTCTCGATCTGGCGGATGCGCTCCCGCGACACGTTGAAGCGTTTGCCGATTTCTTCAAGCGTATACTCCGCCTTTTCGCCGATGCCAAAACGCAAACGGATAATCTTTTCTTCGCGCTCGCTCAAGGTCGAGAGGATTTCCGTGACCCGGCCCGCCAGTTCCCTGGTTTGCACCGCTTCGTAGGGCGATTGCGACTCCTGATTCTCCAGGAAATCGCCCAGTGTCGAATCGTCGTCGCCGACCGGGGTTTCGAGAGAGATCGGCTCCCGCGAGGCTTCGAGAATCGACAGAATCTTATCCATCGACAGATCGGTGTGCTGGGAGATTTCCATGGGCGTCGGCTCGCGGCCCAGGTCTTTGAACAGGGAATAGAAGGATTTGAAAAACTGGCTGCGCAGTTCGAGAAAATGCACCGGCAGGCGGATGGTGCGGGTCTTATCGAGGATGGCCCGCGTGATCGCCTGGCGAATCCACCAACTGGCGTAGGTGGAAAACTTGTTGCCTTTGGTGTAATCGAAACGGAAAACCGCCCGCATCAGGCCGAGATTGCCTTCCTGAATCAGGTCGGCGAGTGTCAGGCCCTGGTGCATGTAGCGTTTGGCGATTGAGACGACGAGCCGCAAGTTGGCGCGGATCATTGTATCTTTCGCCGTTTCGATGGAGCGGCTGTAGGCTTCGATCTTGGCGTGCAGCTTGAACAGTTCGGGCACGTCCGTGTACTTCTTGGCGATGGCGCCGACGCTCTGGCGCATGGAGTTGAGCTGGGTTTTTTTCGGTTTTAAGGTCGGATCGCGTTTTTCCCAGCAATTGAGCCGCTCCTTGAGGGCCTGGATTTCCCGCACGCTGGAAGTTTCTTCGCGAATCGCCAGGATGATCGACTCGAAACCTTGCCGGATGGTTTTGCTGTATTTGGCCTCTTCCTCCGGGGTCAAGAGGTCGAAGCGCCCCATTTCCCGCAGATAGGTGGTAGTCGTCTCTTCGGCGTCGTGGTTGTCGTCATCGGCGGACACCAGGGCGTCGGCCTTGATGTCGTCGCCGGATTCCGCTTTCCTTTCCCAGATTTCCCCAGACAGGGTACGCTTTTCGCCAGCTTCATCGACCGTCACCAGTGAGATGTTGTTGTCGTCGAGAAAATCGTAAATATTTTCGATGACGGAAGGATCTTTGACATCTTCCGGGAGCAGATCATTCAAGTCGTTATAGCTGATGCAACCTTCCGTTTTGCTGGCCTGAAGCAAGGTCTCCTTGATTTCTGAAAGCACGGGCGTTCCTCGATGAGGCAAAAGGATGGACAAATTTGAAATAACGGGCTTTTCTGGCCTGGCCGGTCTTATCGGCCAGTGCGCCTTTGGGCCATCTTATGAGGGATGGTGTGAAACGGCGGCCATCCGTGGGAGGGTCTCGCCGTGCGTGAAACACTGTAAGGTTGCTTCAAGGCAACCGCATAATGTAAGCTTGTTACGATAACATCGGGTAAAAATAAAATCAAGGTTGCCGGATTTTCGTCTTCCCGGAGGTTTGTTCATGCCGATCACAGCCGATATCGCCGCTTCGCAAGCTATTGACAATAATGGAAAAAACAGAAGGGCCGGCATTCTCGCCCACATCACCTCGCTGCCATCGCCCTTCGGTATCGGTGATATTGGCCAGGCCGCCAGCCACTTCATTGATTTCCTACATCAGGCTAGGCAAAGCTGCTGGCAATTCCTGCCAGTCGGGCCGACCGCGCCCTTTTTCGACAATTCACCCTACATGAGTTGTTCGGCTTTTGCCGGTTCGCCGCTGCTGATTTCACCGGAAAGCCTGTATCGGGAACAAAGAATACGCCGGGCAACACTCGACGATCACCCGGCTTTTTCACCGTATCTCACCGACTATCAGGCGGTGTCGGCCTGGAAAAAATGGATTCTGGCCGAGGCCTTTGCCGCCTTCCACCCGGAAACGGAAGCAGATTTCGCGGTATTTGTCAAAGCAAGCCCGTGGCTCGACGATTACGCCCTGTTCATGGCGTTGAAAGACGCATTTCCAGGCCAGGGTTGGTTCGATTGGCCACCGCCACTGGCACGGCGAGATGAGCGCGCTTTGCGCCAGGCGCGGGAAAAATACCGGCGCGCAAGCGATCTTTACCGTTTCGAGCAATATATCTTCGCCTGCCAATGGCACGGGCTGCGGGACAAAGCGCGGCAATGCGGTATCGACCTGATTGGCGATATTCCTATTTATGTTGGCCTCGACAGCGCTGATGTCTGGGCCAATCAGGAAATTTTCACGCTGCGGCCAGGGACGCTCAAGCCCAGCCATGTCGCCGGGGTGCCGCCGGATTATTTTTCCAAAACCGGCCAGCGCTGGGGCAACCCGCTCTACCGCTGGCACAGCCGCAACGCCGCCGTGCGCGAACGCCTCTATGACTGGTGGCAAGCGCGTATCGCCATCAATTGCCAGCGGGCCGACATCAGCCGTATCGACCATTTCCGCGGTTTTACCGCATACTGGTCGGTCCCGGCGGAATGTGACACCGCCGTGCGCGGCGCTTGGATCAAGGGACCGGGGAAAGAGTTTTTCATTGAGATGCGCCAGCGTTTGGGCGAGCTGAACATTATCGCCGAAGATTTAGGTATCATTACCGACGATGTGCGCATCCTGCGTGAGGAGTTGGGTTTCCCTGGCATGAAGGTCTTGCAATTCGCCTTCGACGGCAAGCCGAACAATCCATTTTTACCGTGGAATTTCGTGGACAGCGACTGCATCGTCTACACTGGCACTCACGACAACAATACCACCGTCGGCTGGTATTTCGATCAGAGCCTCAATGATGAAACCCGCCGCCGCATCCGGGCTGGCGCCGGACGCGACTTGTACGACCAGAATGGCATTCACCACGATCTGATTTATTTGGCCTATGCCTCGATCGCTGGGCTGGCCATCGTGCCTTTGCAGGATGTCCTGGGTTTTGGCGGCGATTGCCGTATGAATACCCCCGGCGTCGCCCAGGGCAACTGGCGCTGGCGTTGCGCCCCGGAATTTCTTAGCCGTGACGCCGCCAGCTATCTCTCCGAAATGACCGCCCGTTTCAACCGGACGGGACGAGCCGCCGCCATGGCCGAGGATGTAAGCGCCGCTTGACAAAGCAGCGCCGGCCTTGTATATGGAGCCACCTTTTGTGGCCCCATCGTCTAGCGGCCTAGGACATCGGCCTCTCACGCCGGTAACACGGGTTCGAGTCCCGTTGGGGTCACCACAAAAGCAAAAGTTGTGATTTTCCCATTGCTTGCTGTCCCGAAGCCCCCTTGGAACATCAGTTCCGAGGGGGCTTTTCTTTTTTGCTCCCTGCTGGCCGCTTGAATGCGTTGCCCAGCGCCGCGAATGAAGAGCCTCTCTCGGAAAAAAAGTTCCGGGAGAGGCTCTTTTGTTTGGCGCTCATGACGGTTGCCGCCTCTGATCGGGGCACGATCCGCCAGGGTAAACCATGAATTCGGCTGATGGTGGCTCCAATCCCCGCAAAACGCGGATGATGAAGACATCCAGCGGCTAGAAGCCGCCGCAGAAAACAGAAAAGGTCTAAACGCGCCAACGCTTAGACCCTCCGTGAATCTTGGCGAGAAAAGAACGCAAGCATGGCAAGAACGATGCGGGCGCACCAACAAAAAACCCCACCCCGGCGAACCGGAGTGAGGCGGAAAACGATGGCTTCAGGTGAAGCGCCAGGCGATGCGTTTTGCTGGCGGCTCAATGGATCTAAATTTCCTATCTTGTTATTGCTGTTTTATCATTTTAATTTCGATGTATCTTTCATAATACAAAAAGTCATTGTCCATCGTGAAGATCGCGAAATCATTGTTATGCGCGACAGCGCAGATTAAAAAATCAATGTGAGAACCTTGGATGCCATTTTTTCGGCATTCGTTATGAAATCGGGCTGCCAATTCATAGTCCGCCGTATAAATTGGGTGGTCAGGGAATACTGACATCTTGCCGCGCAACTCTTCATACTTGGCATTATCTGGGATGCCACTCAAAAGCTCCTGCCGTATGCGGCCAATGACCACCACAAAAAATCCCTTATGATTTTGGTAAGATAGCTTGTAATGATCTCCTCACTCGCATTCCTTGCCTTTTTCCTGAACGCTAGCGACCAGACGGATGTGTCAACCAGAATTCCGGTCATCGGTTGCGCAATTGTTTATAGTCGTAATTTTCATCAAACTCGACATCACCAAACAGTTTGATCACATCCTCCACCCGGCGGCGGCGCTGGACGAATTCCTCCAAAGCGGCGTGTACGGCATCCCGTTGTGAGTTATACCCGCCAAGCCTCCGGGCATCTTCCAACAATCCATCATTTATTGCCAGATCGATAGCCATAGCAAACCTCCCGCGCAATTGACCGAAATATATACCTGAAAAGATAAAACATAAAGCCCCCAGCCCGCAAGCGGCGAGCCCAAAAACCCACCCCGGCGAACCGGAGTGGGGCGAAAAACGATGACTTCTAAGTGCAGCGCCAGGTGATGCGTTCCGCCCGCGGCTCAACACATCCTATCTTATTTTATACTCTTGCTCAATCCAGCCCAAATGCCGATGCCCGCCGCCACCAGGCAAAAAATATCAAACCGACCCATCCGCTCATGTCTTCGCCTCCCATACGGTAAGAAGATAGCCCATCATCATTTTTCGCACAAACGGCCCTCGACGTATTTATGTAGGATGCTCGCCGCCAGTGTGTAATAAGGAACACCTTCGGCAATGGCTTTTTTCTGAAGCGAGCGAAGATCCTTGGTTGGGATACGGATATTGAGGCGCGCGTCTTTTTTGAACATGGCCTGAGCCGATTCTCGATGGCGCTTTTGCAGCGAAGCCGTCTCTTCTGAACTCTTAAGCCGCCCCGATGCGAAAGCATCGAGAATGTCACTTTCCTCAGCATCCAGTTTATACATGTTTTCCCTCGCTTCGATATTTTCTTGTCGCTTTGCGGCTTGGAATAATGGTTTTCAAAAAAATCTCCTCCTCCGATTCAACAAATGGGACGAGATAGATATAATCTTCTATGGAAATTATGTGAATTTTCTGACCTGGATATTTTTGCTGACTCGGATGATCAACCGTCTCGATAATATCACCGGATGCGATATGGTACACCACATCCTCAAATGAAATCCCGCGCTCATTTTTGAGCAAGGCGTTTTTATCTGAATTCCATGTGATTGTTTTCATGGCCAGAAAACTAGCCACGATAAACGCCTTTGGCAACACCTTTGGTAATTATCCCGTACAAAGTCTGGCGAAAACCCTGGCCACGAAAAATGCGGGGCGCCAGCACCCACAAAAAACCCCACCCCGGCGAACCGGAGTGGGGCGAAAAATGATGGGTTCAGACGATGCTCGAGGCATTATCTTACTGTCTCGCATCCATCTTCTTTCCTGTTGTTTTTTGGAGGGTTTGGCAGTCTCAACGCCCAAAGAAACAGGGCGGTCGCCAATATCGCGGTAACTATCCACAGAATTGTGCTAATCGTCATCTTCCATCCTCCATGTCAGATAAAAGCTATAGGCCAAACAAAGCAATCCAACCGCATACCCGGAAACAGCACCCTGAAACATGCCAACAGCCAAGCCCGTGACCCCAAGTTTTTCCATCATATCCGCCGCTCGCTTTTTCACATTTTCCTCCTTTTTGGACACTATATCGCCAGACGAATACAGAGTCAATTAAGCCGGTTTCAAAGGATGGAACACGGAAGGAAAGAAAAGTTATTGCCGCCCGCCACACACATTATGGCGCACCAACAAAAAACCCCACCCCGGCGAACCGGAGTGGGGGCGAAAAACGATGGGTTTAGGCGAAGCGCCAGGCGATGCGTTTTGCTGGCGGCTCAATGGATCTAAATTTCCTATCTTATTATTGCTGTTTTATCATTTTAATTTCGATGTATCTTTCATAATACAAAAAGTCATTGTCCATCGTGAAGATCGCAAAATCATTGTTATGTGCGACGGCGCAGATCAAAAAGTCAATCATTCGTATTTTTTGTCCTTTTCCCGAACGCCAGCGACCAGACAGATGTGTCAACCAGAATTCCGGTCATCGATTCCTCAATTTTTTATAGTCGTAATTCTCATCGAATTCGATGTTCCCAAACAGTTTGACCACATCTTCCACCCGGCGCCGCTGGATGAATTCCTCCAAAGCCGCGTGTACGACATCCCGTTGCGAGTCATACCCACCGAGCCTTCGGGCATCTTCCAACAATCCATCATTTATTGCCAGGTTGACAGCCATAGCGAACCTCCCGCGAAATTGACCGGAATACATATGTGGAAAGATAAGATATAAAGCTCCTTCCCCGCAAGCGATGGATGGGCGCACCACAAAAAAACCCCACCCCGGCGAACCGGAGTGGGGCGGAAAAGATGGGTTTAAGCGAAGCGCCAAGCGATGTCTTTCGCGGGGCGCCTGGCGTTAGATTACTGCACCTGCCAAGGGGAAGAAGCGAGAGCCGAGACTGCACTCGCTGCTGCGACAGCCGGGATGACCGCGGCCGCCAGCGGTTGCCCCGCGGCACATCCAGCGCTAGTGTCATCATAATACAAGTTCGTGGTGCCGCCATCGACGGCAAAACATCTGTTTCCTTGGGCGTGTTTCGAGGCGGCAATAAAATTCGTCGGTCTCGGTCCACCAAGCGCCACTGGGGGTGCATCCACGTTTGACTGGACTGAAACACCATTGCCAACGGGAATTTTATCGCCCACCGCCGCCGCCGCATTATCCACAGTGCAGAGATGAGGATCGGTACCGGTAGAACCGCCTACGAGCAAGTCGCCTGTGGCTCCGGGGCTAGCAGCACATACAGCTGACTTTGTTACCCCGTACTGCTGGTAGACGGAAGAAACGCTCGCCTGAGCCGTGACGACATTTTTCACGTCGCTCTGGGCGCTGGCGTTGAAACCACGGATCCGGTAGGCGTTGAACTGCGGGATGGCAATGGCCGCCAGGATGCCGATGATGGCAACGACGATCATCAACTCGACCAGGGTAAAACCTTTCTCATTCGACAACTTTTTCATGGCAACATCCTCCGTGTATGGGGTTTGGTTATCGGCTGTCATAGCCGATGTTCTCGTTGGCTCCCTTTAAGCAAACGGCGTGCCATGGGCGGCGGCGGCAGTAAAAAACAGTGGCGGCGGGTAGTGGTAATACTATTTTACCACATTATTTCAATAGCATAGCCAAAGCGATATTTTTCAGCCGCCAGCGGCACCGCCCGCCATGATCGGTTTTTTGCCCTATGCCGGCGCTTGGGCCCGGCACCAGCGCTTGACGTTTTCTGGCGAGCCCCATGACATTTTTTGTCACTGGTGGCAAGAAGGGGCCAGGAGCCAGATTATAGGAAACAGGAAGTGGGTATGTCTTATTTTATAAAAGCGATGAGCGCCGCGAGGATGGCCACCGCCGCGCCGATCATGGCGCCGAAACGGGTGGTAATCCGTAATTCGAGCTCTTTCATGTCGTGTTTGAGAGACGCCTCAAGTTCTTTTATTTTCGTTTCAAGCCGGGATTCAAGCTCTTTCATGTCGCGCTTAACCGCCACCTCGAGCTCTTTCATGTCGCGCTTGATCGCCGCCTCAAGCTCTTTGAAATCCCGCTTGGTGGCAAGCCTGTCCTCAATGACCTCACGAATTACTTCAACTTGGGCTTTGGCTTGCGCTTCCGGCACGCCAGCAGTGGTCAACCGCTCAAAATATTTGAGAGTATCGAATGTTGCGATCATCATAATGGCCTCCATTTTTGAAACCATAACATTTGGGCGCCTCCTTTTTTAGAGCCTACTCTAAGTATACAGGAGGATGGCAGTTGTCGCATCCACCGTTTTTTGTCACTGGCGGCGAGGTAACGCCTTGGCCAAGACGCGGCAAAAGTATATAGTGGAAAAATACACGGCGCCGTTTGCTTGGCCGCTGAAAATGACAGTGGCCTAGATGAAAGATGACAAAACTTCAGGAGATCCTCATGCAAACCTGTACCTTTGAAAGGACCATCCCCAAAAACCGCCATTTGGAACTGACGTTGCCGGAGGATTTCCCAGCGGGCGTAGCTCGAATTATCGTATTGACGAGGAGCAAAAGCGCTCGTCCAGCCAACGCCGGAATGTCTTTGGCCGAATTTTTCGCCTGGTTGAAAGAACAGCCCGCGACCGGACGCAGCCGCGAGGAAATCGAAGCGCAAATCACCGAAGAGCGCAATGCCTGGGGAGATGAGTGATGCGTGTCTATTTGGATGCCTGTATTGTCATTTACATAGTGGAACGGCATCCGGAATTTTTTACCCAGATCGATGAGTATATTTCCCGGAACCAGCCAGATATTGTGGTCTCTGGTCTCACCCGTTTGGAATGTCTGGTTCAGCCTTTACGCCTGGATAATATGGTCAGGTTGCGTCAGTTTGAGCTTTTTTTCAATGCGCCCGATTTAGCGGTGGTCCCGTTTTCAGAGCATGTTTTTGACCGCGCTGCCGCACTCCGCGCCCGCCATTGCCTGAAAACCCCAGATGCTCTGCATTTGGCCGTCGCCATCGAAGCGGGCTGTGACCAATTCTGGACCAACGACCAGCGGTTGGATGCCGCGGCCAGCGGCTACTTGCGCGTTCTGACACTGTAGCGCCACTGTTCCGGGCCTGGTGGCCTTCGTCCAGCGGCGAGAGTCTGTAAAAATGGCTCTTATTGACCATGGTTAACCCGCATCCGCGCCAAGAAATCGTCGTTGTCGAACAGAACGGGTTCGCCTGATTCTTCCCCGGTTATGAGCGCATTTTGCAATACTTGCAATTTTTGATCATGCTCTTCCAACAATTGCAAACCCGCTCTGATAACATCACTGGCTGATCCGTAATGGCCATCCCGTACCTGGATGTCAATGAAATTGGTGAAATATTCACCTAGGGAGAGAGAAATACTTTTCATTTAGGCGCCTCCTTTTTTAGAGTTTGCCATGATTATATAAGAGGATGAAAGCTGCCGCATCCACTGTTTTTTTGTCACTGGCGGCGATCAATTCTTTTTCTTGTACGAGCATAACAATTATCGTAGAATAAAAGGTTCGACGGTTATCTGTCCTGTTGTAAACTTGGTTTCCCCTTCCCTCCTGCGCGGTTGTATTGCATCCGGTTGTCGCCACCTGTTCAGGTTCAAGAGGAAATTTTCATCCCGATTTATTTTTAAGGAGAACCGCATGTCCCGCAAAATGGTCACAATTGATGGTAACCAGGCCTGTACCCATGTCGCCTATGCCACCAGTGAAATCATCACCATCTATCCGATCACCCCGTCATCGCCGATGGCCGCCGAGGCCGACACCAAGGCGGCGGGCCAAGAGAAAAATATCTGGGGATCGGTGCCTTCCGTCACCCAGATGCAGTCGGAAGGTGGCGTCGCCGGGGCAATTCACGGATCGCTGGCCACCGGCGCCCTGTGCACCACCTTCACCGCCTCACAGGGTCTTCTGCTGATGATTCCGAACATGTACAAGATCGCCGGCGAGCTGACGCCGACGGTTTTCCATGTCTCGGCCCGCTCGCTCGCCTGTCAGGCGCTTTCCATCTTTGGCGACCACAGCGACATTTACGCGGCGCGGCAAACCGGCTGGGGCATGCTCTGCTCGCAGAATGTGCAGGAGTGCATGGATCTGGCCCTGGTGGCGACGCAAGCGGCCTTGAAGGCACGGATTCCCTTCGTCCACTTCTTCGATGGTTTCCGTACCTCGCACGAAATTCAGAAGATCGAACAACTGAGCAATGATGACATGCGGGCGATGCTCGACGAAGAGCTGGTCACCGCCCACCGCGCACGCGCCATGAGTCCCGATCATCCGACCATGCGTGGCACGTCCCAAAACCCGGATGTCTATTTCATCGGGCGCGAGACGGTGAACAAATACTATGCCGTGACACCCACCATCGTCCAGGAGACCATGGATAAACTGGCGAAAATTACCGGTCGCCAGTACCACCTGTTCGATTACCACGGCGCCGCCGACGCCACTGATGTCGTGGTCATGATGGGTTCCGGCAGCGAGACTGTAGCCTCGACCATTGATTATCTCGCCGCCCAGGACAAAAAGGTCGGCCTGGTCATCGTTCGCCTCTATCGCCCCTTCGATGCTCGGGCCATGGTCAACGCCCTGCCACCGACCGTCGAGCGCATCACCGTGCTCGACCGCACGAAAGAGCCGGGTTCGGTCGGCGAGCCGCTGTACCTCGATGTCCGCGCCGCTGTCAGCGAGGCCATCGAGAAGAATCCCAGCGCCATGCCGCCCCTGATCCTGTCCGGGCGCTACGGCCTTGGCTCCGCCGAGTTCACGCCGGCCATGGTCAAGGCGGTATTCGACAACATGGCGGCCATGGCGCCGAAGAACAAATTCTGCGTCGGGCCGCACGATGACGTGACGCTGTCGAGCCTCGACTACGATCCCTCTTTCCATATCGAGGGCGACGATATTTACCGCGCCATGTTCTATGGCCTCGGTTCCGACGGCACCGTTGGCGCCAACAAGAACACGATCAAGATCATCGGCGGCGAGACCGACAACATGGCCCAGGGCTATTTCGTCTACGACTCGAAGAAATCCGGTTCGATCACCACCTCGCATCTGCGTTTCGGCAAAAACCAGATCGTCGCCCCCTATCTGATCAATAAGGCCAATTTCATCGCCTGCCACAACTTCACCTTCCTCGATCAGTACGACATGCTGGCCAACCTCGCGGAGGGCGGCACCTTCCTGTTGACCACCGGCTTCAAGAAGGATGAAATCTGGCATCACCTGCCGTCGAAGGTGCAGCGCGACCTGGTGGCGAAAAAAGCGAAGTTCTTCATCATCGACGCCATTTCCCTGGGCCAGGCTTTGGGCTTGGGGGCGCGCATCAACATGATCATGCAGACGGCCTTCTTCATGATCTCCGGCATCCTGACTAAAGAAGAGGCGATCACGGCGATCAAAAACGCCATCAAGAAGACCTACGGCACCAAAGGCGACAAGGTGGTCAAGATGAATGACGATGCCGTCGATGCCGCCGTCTCGAACATCGTCGAGGTGCCGCTGTCGGAGACAATCGACGGCCATCCAATGCCGCCGACGGTGCCGGAAGACGCGCCGGCTTTCGTCAAGGAAGTGACGGCGACGATGATCCAGGGCAAGGGCGACCAGTTGAAGGTGTCACAGTTTCCCGCCGACGGCACCTGGCCGACCGCCACCACTCAGTACGAAAAACGCAACATCGCCGTCTTCTGCCCGAACTGGCTGCCGGACAACTGTATCCAGTGTGGCCAGTGCTCGCTGGTTTGCCCACACGCCGCCATCCGCATGAAAATCGTCAGCGCCGACGCCGCGGCCAAAGCGCCAGCCGGCATGAAGCTCGCCGAGGCGACCGGCAAGGAATTCAAGGGCGAAAAGTTCACCATCCAGGTCTTCACCGAGGACTGCTGCGGCTGCACCCTGTGCATGAACGCCTGCCCGGCTAAAACCAAGGCCCTGGAAATGACCAAGAATACCGAAGAGTTGCGCAATGCCGAGCGTCCGAAGGTGAAGTATTTTCTCAGCCTGCCGGAAATCGAAGCGGGTCGGGTCAGCCCGACGACGATCAAAGGCAGCCAGTTGCTGCGGCCTCTGTTCGAGTTTTCCGGCGCCTGTGCCGGTTGCGGCGAAACGCCTTACATCAAGCTGGTCAGCCAGTTGTTCGGCGACCGCATGATTGCCGCCAACGCCACCGGCTGCTCGTCGATCTACGGCGGCAACCTGCCAACCACGCCGTATGCCAAACGCGCCGATGGCCGCGGGCCGACCTGGGCCAATTCGCTCTTTGAAGATAACGCCGAATTCGGCCTGGGGATGCGCTTCTCCATCGACAAGCTGGCCATGCAGGCGGCGGAAATTCTCACGGCGCTGACAGCCGCTGGGACGATTAGTCAAGATGTGGCCGACGCCATCCTGAAGGCGCCACAAGCGAGTCAGGCCGAGATCGAGGCCCAGCGCGAGCGTGTCGCCGCCCTGAAGGCGACGCTTGTCACCTTGTCGCAGCCAGAAGCCAAACGTCTTTTGGCCATGGCCGACTATCTGGTGAAAAAATCGGTGTGGATCATCGGCGGCGATGGTTGGGGCTACGATATTGGTTACGGCGGCCTCGACCATGTGCTGGCTTCCGGTCAGAACGTCAACGTGTTGCTACTCGATACCGAGGTGTATTCCAACACCGGCGGCCAGATGTCGAAATCGACACCGCGCGGCGCAACGGCGCAGTTTGCCTTCAATGGCAAGAAAATGCCGAAAAAAGATATTGGCATGATCTTTTCCACCTACGGCAACATCTACATCGCCCGCATCGCTATCGGCGCCAACCCGAACCAGGCGGTCAAGGCCATCACCGAGGCCGAAGCCTATGACGGGCCGTCGATTGTTATCTGCTACGCCCACTGTATCAATCACGGCATTGATATGGCCAAGGGCTTGGAACAGCAGAAGAAGGCCGTCGCCTGCGGCCATTGGCCTTTGTACCGCTATAACCCGGCGCTTGAAGAAGAGGGGAAAAACCCCTTCACTATCGACAGCAAGGAGCCGACGCTGCCTTTTACCGACTACGCCTTTGGCGAAAACCGCTACCGCGCCCTGAAGCAGATCAACCCGCAGCACGCCGACGAGCTGATGGCCGAGGCGCAGCAGGATGTCCTGCGTGGCTGGAAGCTCTTGAAAGGCCGGGCGGCCTCGATGGAACCGGAAGCGAAGTAGTTCCGGCGCCCCAAAAGTGGCGGATCGTTCGCATCCGCCATAAATCAAAACGGGGAAACGGCTTGTGGCCGCTTCCCCGTTTTTTGTATGCGGCGCGGCGAGCCGCTCAACTTGTCAGCTTGTCGCTCAAAAGATTCACCTGGCCGGCCAGGGAGGCATCGCGCATCACCTTGGTGTTGATGGTTTTGATGGCGTGGACGACGGTGGCGTGGTTGCGCCGGAACTGTTTGCCGATGGCTTCGAGCGAGCTGCCGGTATGTTTGCGGCAGAGATACATGGCGATCTGACGTGGCAATGAGATGCGCTTCTCCCGCGAGCGGGATTGCAGGTCATCGAGGCTGAGGCCAAATTGGCGGCCAATCAGTTCCGCCACCGTCTGTGGCGTCAAGGCCCGCGGACAACCGGCCACCGCCGCCACCACCTCTTCGATGAGCTTTTGCGATACGACGCCGCCAGCCAGCCGCGCCCGCGTTTTCAGAGCGATCAGCGCCGATTCGACCTGGCGGACATCGCCGAGGATATTTTTTCCTATATAGGCGATGGCATCGGGCGGCAGGTCGAGGCCCTGCTGCCGCGCTTTGCCAGCGACAATGCGCAGCCGCGTGGCAATGTCGGGACTTTGGATGGCGGCGACAAGACCTGACATCATGCGCGAGCGCAGTTCGCCGTCGATGTTCAAGTCGCGCGGCGCGGCGTTGGCCGTAAAAATCACCCGTTTGCCAGAGCGGATCAAATAATCGAGCAAGAGGTTCAGCTCTTCCTGGGTCTTCTTCTTGCCGCCGAGGACATGGACATCCTCCAGTAAGAGCAGGTCGCAATTGTCGTGGTACTTGTGTTTGAACTGCTCCATGGCACGGCCCTGGATGCCGCGCACCATCTCGCGCGAGAACTGCTGGGCGGTCAGGTAATGCAGGCGCGTCATCGGCGCGTCGCGCAACACCTTATGGGCGACGGCCTGGGTCAGGTGGCTTTTGCCCAAACCCGTGCCGCTGTTCAGATACAGGCAGGGACCGAGGGTATCTTCTCCTTCCGCCATCGACTTGCAAGCCGATTCGGCCAAGATATTCGACTCGCCGACCATATACTCCTCGAAGGTGTAGCGGGGATGCAGCATCCGGCGGAGCGGCGCCACTTCCGGCACCAGCGGCAGGCGGCGCTGTTTCGGCGGCGGCGGCGGCGCAGAGACCGGACGCGCTTCCTCGGCCAGCAGCAGGCGCCGTGGCGCCGCCCCGGCCTCGGTTACGGCGCGTTCGATTATCCCGTGAAAATGCCTGTCGACGTAGGCGCTGAAATAGGGGTCGGGAGCGGCCAGGACAATGCTGTCTTCGCTCACCTCGCGGCAGCGCAGCGGTTCAATCCACAACGAGAAAACATCGGCGGCGACTGATGCCTTGATGGTTTGCAAAGCTTTTTCCCACAGCATGAATTCTTCCTCGCACAACAGGCTTTCGGTTCGGAGCTGGTTATGGCACGTCATCCTAGTCAGGCGGATGCGGCGCCATGTACGCGCGCACTTTTGCCCATTTTACGACCGGGCGTCAATCGGCGCCCACCGCGGTTTCCACACAGAAGCCCTTTGTGATACCCCATACCGTATGTCTGATGAGGCTTGCTTTTGCCGCTGCTTTTATTTTTTTTATCAATTAAAACAAGGAAGTGGCAAGAGAAGCATTTTTCTTTCGCCAGAAAGGGCGCTTAGCCGAATCTTACCTCGGTTGTCAACAATTCATCTTTTTATGAAATACAGAATAACTCGATAAATCGATAAAAATATCGTTTTTACTTAAAATCGCTCACCTGCCTCCGTCAATCAACAGAGAAACGCGGTCTTATCAGCGGCAAAAAAATGCTCATATTTTTTTCCCGCAAGAAGGCGACGGTGCCTGCAAATCGGCCCTGGCAAGCGTCAGGCAAGAGACGCTTGCGGCGCCGTGGCCGATGAGCAGGTCAGCGCATTCGGCCAAGGTCGAACCGGTGGTGCGGACATCATCGACCAAAAGCAGGCGCTTACCGGCAACGCTTTCAGCCTCGCCGGCCAGCGAAAAAGCATGATGCAGGTTTTGCCGCCGCTCCGCGCCCGACAGGCCGGTTTGGGGCGTGGTCGGGCGATGACGGATGAGAAGGCCCTCGCGAATCGCCTGGAGCCGCCCCGGGAAAAACAGCCGCGCCAAAAGCAATGACTGGTTGAGGCCGCGCTGCCGCAGGCGGCTGATATGCAGTGGCACCGGGATGATCAGGTCGGCATCGCCGAGCCCGCTATCACATTGGGCGGCGATTTCGGCCAAAGCCGGCAGTACCGTGCGGTCGGCGGCGTATTTCAGACGGTGGATCAGGCCGGCGACCGGCTGTTGATACAGGCAGAGACAGCGGCAGGGCGGAAAGCCGGCGTCGGCGTTTTCCTCATCATGGCAGTAGGCCACCGCCGCCAGACAGTCCGGGCACAGGGCCGAAGAGGATAGCCGGCGGCAGGCCCGGCAACGTTCCGGCAAAAAGAGGGCCAGGGCGGCGAAAAGTGGGGAATTTTTTCCGTGCATGGGGCAATAGTTCCCTTTTTACGCCGCCAACGCCAGCGAAAGGTGATGAAGGCTGTTGGCAACCGCTGGGGAACATGGCATAATGGCGCCGCTTTTCTCCTGACGGCGTATCCTCGAAGATTGCCATCTTCTGACCAAGGACTTCCCCATGACTCCGTTTTCCGCCCAGCGCCTGATTCGCCCGATTCTTTTCGTTCTGATGCTGACCCTGCTGTGCGCCATTCAGGCCGCCCAGGCCGCACCGCCCACTGATGCCAAAACCGGCGCCACCGTGGTACTGCCGCTGAAAATCAACGCCAGCCGCAACATCGAGCAACTGACCGCCTCCGCTGACGCCGCCATGCGGGAAGCGGCGAGCGGCAAACCGCTCGAACTGCTCAGCCGCCAGCGGGCCGAAACCCTCGTTTCCTATACGGCCAATGCCTGGCCGCCCAGTCAGGATCAGTTGCGTCGCGCCGCCGCCGCCACCGGCGCCAGCCATATCGCCGTCGGCAGCCTGACCTTTCTTGGACAGCGCTACAGCCTGGATGTCAAACTTTACGACGTCTCGGCGCCACAGGGTCCGACTTTTTATTTCCGTGAATTCACGAGTCCCGACCAGATGTTGGCTGAAATAGAAGGGCTGTTGGGCGATGTCGCCTCGTACTCCGGGCGGGAAACCCGCATCGCCAGCATCGCGCCCGCCGGCAACGTATTGATCGACAGTGGCGCCATCCTGAAAAAAATCACGGCCAAACCCGGCTCGCCCTACAATCCGGTGGCGCTGCGGGAAGACCTGAAGGCCATCGCCGCCATGGGCTATTTCGACGATGTCCGGATCGAAGTTACCGACGGGTCGGACGGCAAGCATGTCGTCTTCCGCGTCTTTGAAAAACCGATTATCAAGACCCTGACGTTCAAGGGCCTCGACGCCATTAAAGAAGAGGATATTAAGAAAGCCATCGACGTCAAAGAAAACTTCGTGCTCAACAGCGCCAAACTGAACGAAGGCGCGGAAAAGATCAAGGAGTTGTACCGGGCCAAAGGCTATTACAACACCACGGTCAAGGTCGATGTCGCCTATCCCAACGACAAAGGCGCGGTTGTTACCTACATCGTCGATGAAGGCAAAAAGGTCTTCGTCAAGGAAATCACTTTCGAGGGCAACGTCACCTTCAGCGCCAAACAACTGCGCAAGGAGATGGACACCTCGGAAAAGGGCATGTTCTCGTGGCTGACCGATTCCGGCCTGCTCGACCGCGACAAGGTGAAACGCGATTCGGACAAAATCGTCGCTTTCTACCGCGACAACGGTTTTCTCGAAGCCAGGGTCGGCCAGCCGGAAATCCGTCAGGACGGCAAATGGCTCTATGTCAATTTTGCCGTCAGCGAAGGCCCGCGCTTCACCGTCGGCCAGCTCGATGTCGTCGGCGATTTGATCGTGCCCAAAGAGGACATTCTCAAGCTGATGACGATTAAAAATGAAAAATATATGAGCAGCAAGGTGGTGCGTGATAACGTCATGGCCATCAACGATCTCTACGCCGAGCATGGCTACGCCTTTTCCGACATTACCCCCGACCTGAGAAAGTCGGAAACAACCCGTACCGCCGACCTGACCCTGCACATCCACAAAGGCGAGCTGACCTACATCAACCGCATCATCATCAAGGGCAACACCCGCACGCGAGACAACGTCATCCGTCGCGAGCTGACCGTCTACGAGGGCAACGTCTTCAACTCCAAAGCCCTGCGCGAGAGCAGCCAGAACCTGCAACGCCTGCAATACTTCGAGCAGGTCAACATCACGCCGGAACCGGCCGCCGAGGCCAACCGCATGAACGTCATCATCGAGGTGAAAGAGCGCAGTACCGGCAGCTTCAGCATCGGCGCCGGTTACAGCTCGGTCGATAACCTGATCCTCATGGGCCAGATCGCCGAAAACAACTTCATGGGCCGCGGCGACAAGGTGCAGCTTTCGGCCAACGTCGGCGGTTCCAGCAACATGTTCAATCTGGGTTACACCAACCCGCGTGTCTATGACACCCAGCTGTCCTGGGGCGCCGACCTGTTCAAAACCATGCGCGAGTATGACAACTATACCCTCGACTCAAAAGGCGGCGGCCTGCGCGTCGGCTATCCGATCTTCGAAAAATGGCGGGTCTACGGCTCTTACAGTTATACCGACAACCAGCTGTCCGATGTCGCGCCGGACGCTTCCTACATCATCCGTAAATCGGTCGATCTGCATGTGACCAGCGCCGTCAAAGGGTCCTTGGTGCGGGATACGCGCAACCGCTACTACGGCGCCAGCGCTGGTTCGGTCAACAAGGTCAGCGTCGAATACGCCGGTGGGCCGTTCGCTGGCGACAGCCAATTCACCAAAGTGGAAGGTTCGACCAGTTGGTTTTTCCCGGTTATCTGGGGTACGGTTTTCCATTTTCAGACCACCGCCGCGCAGGCCTTTGAAAATCAAACCGGCAAGTTGCCAGTTTATGAACGTTATTATCTCGGTGGTATAAACACCATCCGTGGTTTCAAATACGCCAAGGTCAGCCCGATGGATCCGGCGACCGGCGACCTCATTGGCGGCGATAAGATGTGGTACTCGAATTTCGAGTACATCTTCCCGATTGTCGCCAGTCAGGGCTTGGATGCCTTGGTCTTTTACGATGTCGGTCGGGTATTGAACGACGACGAAAGCTGGAGTATTTCTGGCCCGGTCAATGCCGTCGGCCTGGGATTCCGCTGGCTGTCGCCGCTGGGGCCGCTGAGTGTCGTCTGGGGTTTCAACCTCAATCCGCGTGAAGACGAGCAGTCATCGGTCTGGGATTTCAGCGTCGGCGGCGTCTTTTAAACGGTCTCCTCGCCGCCAACCTTTTCCCGCTCTTGCCGCCGGTCGCCCGCCGCGACCGGCCATTTTTTTTCTCATGATCGATTCCCTGCGCGCGGCCCTTTCCCGTGGCCGCGAACTGACCATCAGCGGCCTGCGCGGCGCCAGCCCGGCCCTCGTCGCTGGCCTGGCCGATGACCGCCCCTGCTGCTGCATTTTGCCCGACGATCAGATGCTGCCGGGCTTCGCGGGCGACCTGCGCCTGTTCACGGCTCGCCCCATCATCGTTTTTCCCGGCTACGACATTGCCCCCTACGCCCGCCTGTCACCGGACGCTAACGGCGCGGCGCGGCGTTTGTCAGCCTTGTACCGGATGCTCGAAGCTGGCCCTGAGGCCATTATCCTGACCTGCGCCGAGGCCCTGGCCCGCCGCCTGCCGCCCCGCACGGCCCTGTCACAGCAGGCGGAACTGGTCATCCACGGTGAGGACGCGCCGCGCGATGCGCTTTTGGCGCGCCTTGTCGCCATGGGTTACGAACAGGTGGCTTTGGTGCGGTCAGTCGGCGAATTTTCCGTGCGCGGCGGCATCGTCGATATTTTCCCGCCGCCCTTTCCCGGCGAAAATGGCCAGCTCATCGACAGCCCGGTGCGCCTCGACTATTTCAGCGATATGGTCGAATCGCTGCGGGTCTTCACGCCGATGACTCAGCGCTCGCAAAAAGAGATCGGCCACGCCGTGCTGCTGCCGGCGCAAAGTATCCGCCTGGCCGCCGATACCCCGGCACGGCGGCGTCTGGCCGAAAAATTTCTCGCCGTCGGGCGAGAGCATGGCTGGGATGAAGAGGCAAGCCATGCGTTAGCTGACCATGTTGCCGCCGGACGGCGTTTCGCCGGCATGGAGATGTTTTTACCCATTTACTATCAGGGTGAAACGGCATCTTTTTTTGATTACCTGCCGCCAAAGACGGCGCTCTTTCTGCCGCGACCGGAGGCGCTGGCCCAGAGCTTTGAGCTGATTCACGAGCGCATCGAGGCCAATTTTCAGGAAAAAGGCGCGGCCCTGGAACCGGCCTTGCCGCCAAGCGAAGTCTTCGTCACACCCGCGGAAATCACCGATGCTTTCGCGGCGAGACCGCTCATCCGTTGCAGCGATTTCATTAACCCAGGTCAGGAAAACGTCTTGGCTGTCACCTGTGGCGATCACCAGCTCTTGAAGCAGCGCCTGCATCTGGCGCGGCGGCAAAAGGGCCTGTTGCCAGCCCTGAACGAACAGATTGACGAATGGCGCGGTCAAGATGAAACGGCCATCCTCTGCTGCCGGTCGCCGGAGTTCAGCCGCTCGCTCACCGACATGCTGACTGGCCTCGGTCAGGCCAGCGCATACCTTGAGCCGCCGCTCGACCTTGCCGGCTTCGCCGCCCAGGCCGATTCCACTCTCCTCCATCTCTGCCCGGCGCCGCTGTCGAGCGGCTTTTCCCTGCCGGAAGAGCGCCTGCATCTGTTGTCGGAAAGCGAATTGTTCGGCACCATGCGTCTGGGTGGCAAGAAGCGCGAGCGAAAAACATCTTACGATCCGGAGCGTTTCGCCGAGTTGCGGCCCGGCGACATTGTCGTGCACAGCGAGCACGGCCTTGGTCACTATCTCGGCATGGAAACCATCACCGTCGCCGAGGTCACCGGCGATTTCATGCTCATCGAATACCGCGACGGCGACCGCCTCTACGTGCCCGCCGACCGCCTGAACTTGGTTGGACGCTACGAGGCGCTGTCGGAGAACCAGCCGAAAATTGATAAACTCGGTAGCGCCGCCTGGCGGCAGACCAAGGCCAAGGTCAAGGAAGAGGTATGGAAGGTGGCCGGTGACTTGCTCGCCATCTACGCCCAGCGCGAACTGCGCCAGGGACGGCAATTTTCGCCGCCGACGGAATTGTTCGCCGAGCTGGAGGAATCCTTCCCCTACGATGAAACGCCGGGTCAGGCCAAGGCCATCGCCGAGATGCTGGCCGATCTGACCGGCGACAAACCGATGGATCGGCTGGTCTGTGGCGATGTCGGCTACGGCAAAACCGAGGTGGCGATCCGCGCCGCTTTCAAGGTAGTCGAAGACGGTGGCCAGGTGGCGATTCTGACGCCAACCACGGTTTTGGCCGAACAGCACGCCAAGACCTTCGAGGAACGTCTGCGCGGCCTACCGGCGCGAATCGCCTGCATCAACCGCTTCCGTTCGGCGAGCGAACAGAAAAAAATCATCGCTGGGTTGAAGACTGGCGACATTGACATCGTCATCGGCACCCACCGTCTCTTGTCAAAAGACGTGGTCTTCCATGACCTTGGTTTACTCGTCATTGACGAGGAGCACCGTTTCGGTGTCGCTCAAAAGGAAAAGATCAAAAAGCTGCGCGCCGAGGTCGATATTCTCAGCCTGACGGCAACGCCGATCCCGCGCACGCTGCAAATGTCGCTTTTGTCGATCCGTGATCTATCGGTGATTTCCTCGCCGCCGGAGCTGCGCCGCCCGGTCAAGACCTTCGTCTCGGCCTATGATGAGCTGGTGATTAAAGAGGCGATCAGCCGCGAGATACGCCGCCACGGCCAGGTCTTTTTTATCCACAACCGCGTCCGTTCGATCCACCGCGTTGCCGCCAGCATCCAGAAGTTGTTGCCGGAGGCGCGGCTGGCTGTTGCCCATGGCCAGATGAGCGGCAAAGACCTTGAAGAGATCATGGTGCGTTTCGTCACCGGCCAAATCGACGTTCTCGTTTGCACGACGATTGTCGAATCCGGCCTCGACATTCCCTCGGCCAACACCATCATTATCAGCCGCGCCGACATGCTCGGTCTCGCGGAAATCTACCAGTTGCGGGGCCGGGTCGGGCGCTCATCCATCCAGTCTTACGCCTATTTGCTGGTGCCGTCGCTCGATAGCCTGTCAAAAGACAGTCGTGATCGTTTTCAGGCGCTGATGGATTGCGGCGAACTCGGCGGCGGCCTGAAGCTCGCGATGAGCGACTTGCAGATTCGTGGCGGCGGCAATCTGCTCGGCGTATCGCAGAGTGGCCATATCGCCGCCATCGGTTACGACCTCTATCTCGATCTCTTGCAATCGACGGTCGCCGACCTGAAGGCCCAAACGGCGCATGACGAAGAAACGGCGGCGCCGGCCATCGACCCGGAAATCAACATCAGAATTTCCGCTTATATTCCCACCACTTACATTGCCGATGCCAGCCAGCGCTATCTGATGTACCGGCGGCTGGCGGCGCTTACCCAGGGCGACGATGGGCGGCAGAGCGATTTGGCGGCAGAGCTGGCCGACCGCTACGGCACCATCCCCGCCGAGACGGAAAATCTTTTGCGCATCGTCGCCGTCAAACGGCGGCTGGCCCGTCTCGGCTGCGCCAAACTCGAACGCGGCCCGACGGGTTTAGTCTTCACCTTCGCGGCGGGCACGCCGGTGACGCCGGCGGCGCTGGCAAATTTTGTCAGCCAGGCCAGCTCGCGCAAAAAAGGCGTGCTGTTGAAACTGACCCAGGATGGCCGACTGGTCGTACCGCTGCCCGCCGCCTCGGTCGAGGCTATTTTCGCGGCGGTTGACGCCGTGCTCGATCGGCTGACACCGGCATGATTTGCCCAGGTGGATATCGGCGGGTTTTTTGATACAATCATTTGCGCCGAGGATTTCCATCGCTTTTCCCCGAAAGGAGCGTCCATGAGCCGATTCGCCGCCACGTTCACCCCGGTTTTGCTGTGCTGGCTGTTTTGTGCCGCCAGCACCAATGCCATCGCCGCGCCGCTGACCTACGCCTGGCAGGGTGGCGAAACCGGTATTTTACAAAACAGCCTGCCCGCCTTCATGCTGGCGGCCAATCGTGCCGACGCCGTGCACCTGCCGGTGGTGGCGACCAAAGACGATCAAATCCTCGTTCTGGCCACGCCGGATCTGGCCCGTTTCACCGATGTGGCGGCGGTCTTCCCGGAGCGGCTGCGCCCGGATGGCTCCGCCGCCAGCGTCGATTTTACGCTGGCCGAAATCCGCCGTTTGCGCCGCCTGGCCGATAAAAACGGGCAGTCCGGGGAAGCGTCGCTGCCCGCTGGCCTCTCCAGCCTCGATGAAATCCTGGCCATTGGCAAAGTCATGACCAGCCGTTTCGGCCAACAACCGGCGCTGATCGTCGAACTGGTCGAACCAGCCTGGCATCGTCAGAGCGGCAAAGACCTGAGCGCTTTGGTCTTGCGATGCCTCGACCGGCAAAAAATCGCTGCCGACAACAAGCATATTATTCTCATGTCCGAGGACGGCGCCGAGATGCAGCGCCTGGCCAGAGAGCTGCTGCCGCCGACGGGCCGTCAGCTCTCCCTGATCCAGATGATTGGCCCGGAACCGTCGCCCCAAGATGAAGATAGTGGCGAGCCGCCGGTGCCGGATATCAACGAATGGGCCTTCACCCAGCTTGGCCTGCGCGTTATCGCCGGTTATGCCACTGGAGTGGCGATCGACAAAAGCCGCCTCGTCACTCCGCAAGGCACGCCGAGCCAGGGTGAATACCTGGCCAGGGCGAAAAAACTGGGACTACAGGTTTTTGTTTATCCAGTCGGCCCGGATGACACCATTCCACGGATAATCGCGCCCGCCGAACCACCAGTGGAACCACCAGTGGAACCACCGGCGAAACCATCGGCGGAAGCGCAGCCAGCGCCCGTGGCCGCGTCCGCCGATGCCGCGCCAGCGGAGGCAAAAATTTCCACCATGAAGGCCAGCGACTTTTTTCTGAAAATCATCGGCGCCGACGGCCTCTTTTTCAGCCCGCTGCCACCGGTGACGCCGACGACGGTACCACCGACCGTGAATGAAACAGAAGGAACAGCGGCGAAGGCCGAAGCGGCGGGGCAATGACGTATCCCCGCTTGACCGTCACCGGCCAAACCTCTATTGTAGAAAACACGCTGGCCGCCCGTCGTGGGTGGCTGGCTCAAGTCAACTAATCCAAAAATCAGGGGGATGAACCATGAAAAAAGCGCTGATTGTCTACGCCAGCCGTACCGGCAAAACCAAAGCCATGGCCGAATATCTGGCCGAGGGCCTACGGATGGCCGGTTGCCAAGTCGATGTCAAAAAGATTGCCGACATCGACAAAGGTGAGCAGATGGTTGGTTACGACGGTTATTTGTTCGGCTGCCCGACCTATCATAAGGACATCACTGAAGGCATGAAAAAATTCCTCTTCAAGGCCAAGATGGCCGCCCTCGACGGTAAATGGGGCGGGGCCTTTGGCTCGCACACCCACAGCGGCGAAAGCCCGGTCATCGTCTATGAGACGATGCAGTATGTCTGCAAAATGAAGATGACTGACCTCGGCCCGCTGCGCCTCACCGAGGCCATGGTCGGGACGGCGGAAGGCACGAAAGCCTGCCAGAACTATGGCCGCGCCTTCGGAGAAAAGCTGTGATCGCTGTTTGACCAAATCATTTTGTTGCCACGGGGGCGGCTCTCCGTCTGTCCCCGTGGCCCTTTTCCCAAGACTGAAATTCCACTCTCTTCCTGACCGAATTATCTCGCTTCTTCAATTGGCGACGCTGATGACTTTGGCTTTGGTGTAGCCGAGGCGCACCAGCTTCGACCGCTCGTGCCGCGCCTGGTCGGCGTCGTTGCCGACGAACAGCATGACCTTGATGGCGCCATCGTGGTCGCGGTAGAGGTTGGCGTGGTGGCCATAACCGGCGAAACGCTGTTGCAGATCACGGGCTTCCTGCTGTCCCTCGAAGGAATCGACCTGGATGAAATAGTCTGACCACGGCGCCGAAGCTTGTCTTTTTTTCGTCCGCGTCGCCACCCGTGTCGGCGCCGGGACCCTTTCCTCGGCTAAGGCGCAGTTTTGCCCATCGAGAGCGACAATTTTGACGTGGGCCGTGCCATGCTCGACGATGCCCAAGGTGCGGGCGGCGCTGTGACTGAGGTCGATGATACGCCCGTCGATGAACGGGCCACGGTCATTAACCCGCACCACGGTTTGCGTCCCATTTTCGAGATTTTTCACCAGCAGCCGCGTATCCATCGGCAAGGTCTTGTGGGCGGCGGTCATCCCGTACATGTCATAGGTCTCGCCGTTCGAGGTCTTGCGGCCATGGAAACCCGGCCCGTACCACGAGGCGATGCCTTGCTCGGCAAAACCTTTGGCGGAAGGAATGGGATAGTAAGTGACGCCGTCGATGGCGTAGGGACGCTGGGTGGCCGGGAGTTCTTTCGCCGGCACCCGCGTCGGGGAAAGCCACTGCCCGTGCGGCATGGCCCCGTGGTCGGGATGGCTCTTGCCGCAATGGGTGAGAACCGGCAACAGCATGACCAGAACAAAAATGAATGAAATGTTTTTCGTCATGGCATTCATTGCTTGTCTTTTTTCTGGAGCTGAAAGCCGCGCAGGCGGCCTTGCCAGAAAATACCCGCTGCTCCGGTGGTATGCGGCGTGTAGGGAATTAACTTATTATTGTCCCCAGCCAGCGGGAAGTTGTCAAATCGGACCTCGCCAGTGGTGTCGGTCCAGGACAGAAACATATCATGTGCTGGGCGCAACACCACCAGTTTTCCACTGACGTGGCCAAGGCGGATGTTTTCCCAGCGCCTTTGCCCGTAGGCAAGCAACCAGACGCCGGGCCGCCTTTCGCCAGTGAAGGGATCGCTCATCATCGGCGGGCCGGGGTCTTTCTCTGAAAAGAGAACATCTTTGAACAGGCGGTCAAGTTCGGCCACACCCTGATGCTGTAAAGGCGACCATTTGTCCAGTTCATTATCGTCGATGCGGATCAGATGGATGCCCTCGTCGGCAAAGGCCCATTGGGCGTGGCAGACCTGGCAGGAAACTGTTTTGCCATAACGCCGGTGCGCTTCATGACGTAGCGTCGGCAGCGGATGGATGGCGCCGCTTCTGGCCGTGAAGACGAAGCCACCATCTTTTTTGCTGACACCAACAGGCAGACGGACGGCCAACCGTGCCGGATCATGGCAGGCGGCGCAGGAAGCTTTGTCATTTGACGTCGCCATCAGTTCGCCGCCGCGATGACAATCGACGCAGATGAGACCGCGCCGCTGATGGATGTCCGGAACCAGCCGGTGCGATTCGACACCAAACGGCGGTTTGGCTACTGGCAAAAAGGGCGTGCGGAAGTCCGGCGGCAAGTCATGCTCGAAGAAGCCGTGGTAGTCGGCGCCAACGCGGTTGCCGTAATGGCAAGCCAGACACTGTTCGTCACCAGGAACCGCGACAAATTGGTGCGAGGCCATTTTGCCATCCCGCCAGCGCGTATGACAGGCGGCGCAGCCGAGACCATGCCGCGTGGCGGCATAGTCCTCACCGGTATAAAAGAGATGGCAGCGCAAACAGCGGCGGCGCAACAGGTCGTCGGCCAGCTCGGTGGAGGTTTTCGGTCGCGCATAAGTTGGGATATTTTCGATGCCTGTCACTGGCTTACCACCGTAGCCGGCGCGGAATTTTTCATAGCCGGCGAGCGTTAAGTGGATGCTTTGCCTGACTGATTGCGCTGCCTTTTTATGGCAACCACCGCAGCTTTTGTCCCAATCGGCAGGCGCGGCTGGTTTGGCGGTCAAGCCCTGATGCGCGGCTTTTTCATTCGCCGCTGGGCTGAGGCCGCCATGGCAGGCCTGGCAATCGAGGGTGTGATTGGTATCGAGAGTGACGACGTGGCAAGACTGGCAGGTTTTTGGGGATGGCGGCGGGGTGGTCTTACAGGATGTAAGCGCTATAGGGAGAAGAAAGAACAATGTGAATATATTACGCCAATTCAAGGATACAGACACCACACTCTCCGCTTGACAATGCGAATAAGATAGAATTTGAAACAACGACTGGGAAAGCGATCAGGCGCGTTGGCGAATATCGATATAAGGCAGATTGTGGCTGCCGACATATTCGGCGCGGGGACGGATCAGACGGTTGTTGCTCCACTGCTCCAGGATATGGGAGGTCCAGCCAACGACGCGGGACATGGCGAAAATCGGCGTAAAAAGCTCTTGCGGTAACCCCATGGCGTTGAACAACGAACCGGAGTAGAGATCGACGTTGGGGAAGACGTTGCTTTTTTCCAGCACAACGCGGCGCACTTCCTCGGTGATATTGAAATGATTGCTGTTGCCAACCAAGGCGCAAACCTTGCGGGCGTATTCGCGCAGCACCTCGGCCCTGGGATCTTCGCAGCGGTAAACCCGGTGCCCGAAACCCGGCACCTTGATTTTGCGGTCGAGCATATCGCTGACGATGGCCTCGGCCCGTTCCGGGCTGCCGATTTCGTCGAGAAGCTGCATGACTTCCATATTGGCGCCGCCGTGCAACGGCCCCTTCAGCGTGCCAATCGCCGAGGTGACCGACGAATAAATATCGCTCATAGTGGCGGCGGTAACGCGCGCGGCAAAGGTCGAGGCGTTCAGCTCGTGGTCGGCATGCAACACCAGAGCGGCGTCCAAAGCGCGTTCGATCAGCCGGTCAGGTTCCTTACCTTGTAAAGTATAAAGGAAGTTGAAGGCGATGCTGTGCCCGGCAATCGGTTTTATCGGCTCCAGACCATTTTTCAACCGTTGATGAGCGGCGACCAAAAGCGGGATGCGCAGGGTCAGGCGCTGGGCTTTGCGCAGACAGGCGTCGAGAGCCGTGTTGCCGCTGTCCGGGTCCCAGTGACCGAGCGAAGAAACGGCGGTGCGCAGCACTTCCATCGGCGAGGCGCTTTTCGGGAACATCCTGAGCAGCATGACCGTTTCCACCGGCAGTGTCATTGAACCGATGAAACCGGAGAGAAAGGCCTTGTATTCGGTGGCGCACGGCATGGCACCATACCACAGCAGGTAGGCTACCTCTTCGAAACTGCTTTTTTCGGCCAGTTCAATGGCGTCATAGCCGCGATAAACTAAACGCCCCGCCTTACCGTCAACGAAACAGATCTCCGATTTGCAGGCGATGGCGTCGGCCAGACCCGCTTCCATTTGCTTGTTTTCCGTGCTGATTGGGTTAGACACTGTGGAATTCCTTACAAAAATGAGATACGAAATATCCAGGAGTTATCCATCACTGTATAAAGAAATCGGCTCGTCCGCAACGCTATTTGGGGATGCCGATGTTTGGGGATGCCGATTGAATCGGACGGCAAGATGGGATACTATGGCAACTTGTGAAAAAGTTACTTTCTCAGCCGTTTTCTCCCGATTTTGCTAAATGGAAATTTCCGATGAGCGAGGCGAAAGAGTCCAGATACAGTCAGGCTGGTGTCGATATCGACCGTGGCAATTCTTTTGTCGAGCGGATCAAAGGCATTGTCGCCACCACCCACAAAACCGGGGTGCTCACAGGCATCGGCGGTTTTTCCTCGCTCGTGGCTATCGACAAGAACAAGTACGACAAGCCGGTGCTGGTCAACTCGACCGACGGTGTCGGCACCAAGGTGCTGATCGCCCAGATGATGGGCCGGCATGACACCATCGGCATTGACCTGGTGGCGATGTGCGTCAACGACATCGTGGTCGGCGGGGCCACGCCGCTGACCTTCCTCGATTATCTGGCCTGCGGCAGACTCGATGTCGAAACCGGCGTCAAGATCGTCGAAGGCATCGCCGAGGGCTGCCGTCAGGCCGGCTGCTCGTTGGTCGGCGGCGAAACCGCCGAGATGCCCGGTCTCTATAAAGAAGGGGAATACGACCTGGCCGGATTTGTCACCGGCATTGTCGAGCGTGACGCCATCATCGACGGCAGCGGCATCAAAAACGGCAACGCCATTATCGGCCTGGCTTCGAGCGGCCTGCACTCAAACGGCTATTCGCTGGCCAGAAAAATCTGCTTCGACGAGCTGGGACTAACGGTGGCCAGCCAGGTGGCCGAACTCGGCTGCGCTCTGGGCGAGGAACTTTTGCGACCGACCCGTATCTATGTCAAATCGGCGCTCAATATCCTGAAGAATTTCAAAGTCGGCGGCATGGTGCACAACACCGGCGGCGGCTTTATCGACAATCTGCCGCGGGTGTTGCCCAAAGGACTGAAAGCGGTGATCGACACCAAGGCCTGGACGCCGCTGCCGATCTTTTCTTTTCTCGCGCAAAAAGGCGGCGTGCCCGAGCATGAAATGTTCCGCACCTTCAATATGGGCATTGGTTTGATGATTATTACCGAGCGGAACGCCGTCGAGGACATTTGCCGCCAGTGCCGCGGCCTTGGCGAAACGCCGTATGTCATCGGTGAGATTTCCCAGCGCCAGAGCGAGGAAGAAGGCGCGGTCGAGCTGCTGTTTTGAACTGGGCGAAGCCTGGAAAAAAGAAGAAAGGGGCGGAATGACTCCGCCCCCAGAAACATCATTTTTTCGCCATTTGCAACTGCGACAACTGCGTGATGTAGCCGCTCATCGAGTTCATGTTGCTGATGATCGACTCCATGGCGCTGAAACGGGCGTACAACTGCGCCTCGCGTTTGTCGAGGGCCAAGGTTTTCACGTCGATCTGTCTGTCCAGTGATTTTACCTTGTCATTATAGGTCGCCTGCTTTGCCGCGTACATGCCGGAAGCGACCGAGGTCGTTTTCAGCAGGTAGCTGTTGAACTGCTTCATCACCCCGTCGGTTGCGCCGTTACCGGCCAACAGTTCGGCCACGCCGGAAAAATTCTCGTTCAAAGCGCTATCGAGTTTGGCACTATCAACCGTCAGGCTGCCATCGCGGTTGGTGCTGATGCCGATCTGGCTGAGAACCTTCAGCGAACCCTCGCCGACGGCGTTGCCGAGAATCGACTGCAAACCGCGTTTGATTGAATTGACCGTGGCATCGCCGCGCAGAAGCTTGCTGAGGTTTTCGTCCGCATTCGTGCTACCATCGGTTGTGCTGGACGTGCTGGTTTTCGTATCGTCCGCGTCGTAGGCCGACTTGACCCAATTCATGATATCGTTATAAGCGCTGACGAAGGTGGTGATCTTTGCTTTCAGCGCATCGGTATCGGCGGTGACGTTGAGGCCGGTTTTCTGATACTGCGGCGCCTCCGCCGTGCCGAGGTTCTGGCTGACGCCGGTCAAGTTCAGCGTGACGCCGGCGATAACGCCAGTAACGGTATTGGTGTTGCTGACCACGTCGATGCCGTCGATGTTCAGCTTCGCCTGCTGGGCGTTCTGGGTATTGGTCACCCCGAAGGCAATCGCCTGGCCGGCGGCGTCTTCTAAATCGCTCTCCACCGTGAAATTGGTCGAGGCATCCTTGCCGGTCAAAACCAGACGATAAGCCGAGTCGCCGCCGCTGCCGTCGTTGATGATGGTGGCGGTTACCCCGGTCTTGTCGGTCATGCCGTTCAGGGCCTGGGCGATGCCGCGCAGCGAGTTGTTGCTGTCGTCGATGGTGATAGTCTGGCCATTAACGGTCAGCGTGCCGCTGCCGAAAAGCGGGTCGGTCTGCGAGGCGGAGCCGCCGGAGACGCTCTTCTGCACCTGCGCCAACTGGCTGACCGAAATGTTGTAGTTGCCAATGGCGCCACCGTTCGAGGTGGCGGTAAAGACGCCGTTGTTACCGCTTTCGGCCTTGGTTGGACGGGCGTTGGTGGTCAGGTTCATCGCCCCCGCCGCGTCTTTCAGTTTCTGCAGCAAGGTGTTCAGTTGCCCGTAGGCTTTCAGCCGCTGCGCTTCGTTGGTCTTCAGGGTTTGCAGCTGGTCCAGGGGCCGCCGTTCTATCGCCATCAGCTTGGTGACGATTGAATCGGTATCCATGCCGGACGCCAAGCCGGTGAATGTGATCGCAGCCATGGTTTCCTCCTCGTCATAAAAGCGATAGGCGTAAACAGGTAAAATACCTATCGCAATTGTTCACATGATGGTGTCGATAAGATTGCCGCGAAACTCAGTCAACCGCTGGCGCGTTCTCAGCAGTTCTTCACTTGGCACCTGGCGGAGAATTTCGTCAGTCTTCTGATCGACGATCTTGACGACCAGAGAATGGGAAATCTCATCGGTCTCGAAACGAACACTGTACAGGCCATTCTCAGTCAATTCTTTTATTTTATTCAGCAGTTCTTCGGCGGGGACCTTTTCTTCCCGTTTCGCGGTCAGCGTATCTTCCGCTTTTTCCCGCTCCCTGCGCCCGCCTCCGATCTTCTGGGCGGCGCCAGGCGGTGGCCTTTGCAGGACGGTTCCCGTGATGCCGATTGTTTCCTGGATCATGGTTTTTCACCTCCTCCATGAGGTGATTGTTCCAGGGGCGGCATATGCCACCGCACTGGAACAATCGTCGTCACAGTTACCGCGCTTTAGGCAGGGAGGCGCTAGGGCATCCCCACCAAAAGTGCGAGTGAGGGTTTAGACTCGGCCTATTTGAGGAGCGACAGAGCCAGTTGCGGCGTCTGGTTGGCCTGGGCCAGGATCGAGACACCAGCCTGCTGCAAGATGTTCTGCTTGGTCATTTCCGAAGTCTCCTGGGCAATGTCGGCATCCTGGATGCGCGACCGCGAAGCGCTCAGATTCTCGGTGATGTTGTTCAGGTTGGCGATCGTCGATTCAAAGCGGTTCTGCACCGCGCCCAAGGTACCACGTTTGCTGTCAACAACCTTCAAGGCGGCGTCAACCTGGGACATGATGCCCTGGAAGTTGCTGTTACTGGAAGCCGCGAAGGTTGTGCCGGAAATAGCGGTTATGTCGCTGTTACCCGACAAGTTAACCGCGTCGAAGCTGATAACGTTGTCGGTGGCGGCGTTGGCGCCGACCTGGAACGTCAACGTACCCGAACCGGTCAGAACTTGTTTGCCGTTGAACTGGGTGGCGCTGATGATACGGTCGATCTCGGCCGAGTTCTGGTTGATCTCCTCGTTGATCGAAGCCATATCGCTCGTGCTGTAGGTCGCTGAGTTGGCGCCCTGCACGGCCAGCTCGCGCATCCGTTGCAGCATGTTGGTGATTTCCTGCATCGAGCCTTCCGCCGTCTGGGCCATGGAGATGCCGTCGTTGGCGTTTCTCGCCGCCTGATTCATGCCCCTGATCTGCGAGGTCATGCGGTCGGAAATGGCCAGGCCAGCGGCGTCGTCTTTGGCCGAGTTGATGCGCAGGCCGGAAGAAAGGCGCTGCATGGATTTCTGCAAAGCCGACTGGGAAGTGTTGAGGTTCCGCTGGGCGTTGAGGGAAGCGACGTTGGTGTTGATGGTAAGAGCCATGGTAAATCCTCCTTGAAGTGGTTGTGTCCCGGTTTCCGTACCGGATGTGTACTGCCTTGTCACTACGTTTTTACTTCGTTGGTCAAGCGTTCTAAAACTGTACCGCTTACATTTCCCGCGTTACGTCTTTTTTGGCTTTTCCTCCTCTGTGCTGGTTCGTGGTTGGTCCTGCCTTTCTCGTCCCGACAAGATGCTTATCGGCCTCCCCGGCAAAGTCTTTAGCGGTTTTTTCCCGGGGGAAAAATTCGCGGCACAGCTCGCGGTCTATTTGATGGCATGGGCCATCAGCCGCATATAGCGCCGGTATTGTTCGGCCCGCTGTCCGGTTTGCTGTCCGACGGCGCCGGCTTTGAAGTCCGCATTGGTAAATGCCTCGTGCCGCGCGCGGCTGAATTCCCCATCGGTCAAAGCATCGAGGATCAACTGGGGGATGTTGTAGTGGTGAATTGTCTGGTACTTCCGCGCCTGGCCCCGGTCGATGACGAGAATCCGATTTATGAAACGGCTGTCCTCTCCATTATTCATATAGCGCAGCCTGCGGTAGGTCAAAAGCCCGGCCAAAGCCGGCACGTGATCGCTGACGATGATAATCAGGCTGTCCGGGTCGATTTTGGTCAATTCCCGCACATGCTCGGCCACGGCCTGACTGCGATACCAAAATTGATTGGCCACCCGTTCGAGGTTACCGTCACGGTATTTCGAGGTCATTTTCAGGACATCCGGGCGCTTTTGCTTGTCCAGCAGATAGGGTTCATGGCCGTATATGGTCAGGAGATAGTTGAAAAGCGGCGGATGGTCTTCTTCAGCCAGGGCCTGGCGAACGAACTCGCGGTTTTGCGCGAAGAGATCGCCATCGGACATGTACATTTCGTTCTTTATGTCACCGATGGACAGATAGGTGTCGCTGGCTGGAGCGTATTCCCGTGGGTAATGCTGCTCGCCGAAGCCGGCGCCTTGGTAGGCGTTGACGGCATTGAAGAAATTCGGTTTGAAGGCGTTCGAGGCGCTGGCGCGGTAGCCGGCTGCGCGCAGAATTCCCGGCAGACACCAGGCCGCCGACCCGGAAAATGAGTTGAACTCGACACCGCCCATTTCTTCGTAGGCCGGGACGCCGCACAGGGCCTCGAATTCGGCCTGCGAAGTACGCCCGCCAAAGACCGGCGATATGGAGTAACCCATGCGCCCAGCAAACATTTTTTTGTAGTCAGGAGACACCGGGCTTTGAGAATAGGTCGCGGCGGCAAACAGGATGGGATCGACGAAGCTTTCCATGACGATCAAATGGACATTGCGACCGTTGCCATGTTCTTTCAGCCAGCCAGCCAGCGCCAAAGCCTCTTGGTCGTAGGCGGCGCGGTCATAAAATGCGTCGGTCTTGCCATGGGCCAGGCGGCGTTGGGCCTCGCGGTAGGCGAGCATGGCGAAGCGACCGTTATTGATCACGGGTTCGGCGTCCGACCAGTTGACGATTTCCCGCCCATAGCGCTGAAAGGCGTTGATGAACGATTGCGGAAATATACTAATGACGGTGATTAGAGCGATAAGCGGCAGGGCGCCGAGGATGATGGCTTTCCAGCGTTTGAGCGACAGGGAAAAAAGCAGGAGCAGCAAACAGCCAAGCAGCGCGCCACCGGATAAAATCAGGTAGAACGGCGACATGACGCTGACCAGCTCCGGCACCTCGGCCAGGTCGCCCAGGCGGAAGACGCGGCCCAACAGCAGAAAACAGATGTCCTGCCCCAGATAGGCAAGAAACAGCGGCGCCGCGGCGGTCAGCGCCTGAAGGCGCGAAGGTTTGAGCAGGACGTTCAGATACCAGAACAAATACAGCAGCAGCGGCAATTCCAGATACTGGCGCAAAAGCTGTTCGGCGGTGACGATACCGCCGACGGCGACGAAAATATACGAATACAGGCAGAAAAACAGAATGAAAAGGATATAGCGGTTAAGAAAAAAAGCGGCTATCCACCGGATAACCGACCGCGCGGTCAATGCTTTCATAGGCAGAATCTACTCGTCCGGTGATTTTTTCTTAGGCACGGTTTTTACCGTCCGTGGCAGTTACCGAGAAATCCTCGGTAACTGAGTTCGCCGCAAGCTCGCTCTTGGCGATGAGCTACCCGGCAAGTATCTCCGACACTACGTCCGGAGCCTTTTCTATGACTTTCAGGTAAGCCCGCGCCGCCGGGTCTGGTGTGCGCTTGCCCTGTTCCCAATTCCGCAGGGTATGCAGGGATAGGCCAAAGCGCGCGGCAAAGCCAGTCTGGGAAAGCCCCAGGTTCGTGCGGATATTCTTTATGTTCACGGTTTCTGGAATATGCACGGCGTAGCTGCCCCTTGGCATTGCGCCCTGGGCGATGGCCACAGCTTCTTTCATACTTTCAATAATACGGTTGGCGCTCACGGTACACCTCTCTTGTATGTTGCCACCAGCAGGGCGGAAAGTTCCTTCATGGCATTCCGTTCCGCCGGGCTGATATTGGCTTTTTCGTTTTTGGCAAAGACGTTCAGTGCAAAAAGCGGGAGGTCTGGCGAGTGGAAGAAATATACCACCCTGTAGCCGCCACTCTTGCCGCCGCCTTCCCGCGCAAAGCGCACCTTCCGAACTCCGCCGGTTCCCCGCAAGATGTCCCCCGCATCGGGATTCTGTGCCAGGAAGGCAACAACCTTCTGGCGCTCCTCTTCGCTCATAAGCCGCTTGGCGTCGCGTAGAAAAGAGGGTGTCTCAATGACGGTCATGGGAGCGGTTCGCATGGGATATATATAAGCCATTGGCTTACTAACGTCAATTAAGTATTTATCCATAAATAACCATACATTTATTGAGAGTGATCATAGCAGCGGCGAGGTGGATGAGAGCGAGATGAGAAGCATCAGTCTTTTCATATCTGGGAATCAGCTTGCGGAAACGGTTGAA